>AUXO014767077.1_pt1 | contig 14997 bp, 11 predicted proteins | sample 768731 | NCBI WGS metagenome assembly AUXO01 (sample SAMN02715735, study PRJNA202380) | gut metagenome | biome: sheep rumen | host: Ovis aries | place: New Zealand: Palmerston North
GTTTTGATGGGGTGGGGACCTTCACCGTTCTTCACTTCCATAATGGTGTGATAGTGGCGAGCATTAATAATCTTCTCTTCTACGATCTCGGCATTCGTGATGTCATCAACCAAAGCCCATCCGATTCCACCACCAGAACCCGTATCAATGAATCCGTCCTGAGGACGAGTATAGAAAGCATACTTGCCATCAACAAATTCAGGGTGGAGTACTACGTTACGCTGCTGACTTTTTGTTTTTAAATCAGGCAGGCGTTCCCAGTTGACAAGGTCTTTTGTGCGAGCTATAGCAGCGGTAGCAGTGGCAGCACTCAAATCACCGGGATTGCTGTCATCATGCCTTTCAGCACAGAATATCCCGTAAATCCAACCGTCCTCATGTGCTGTAATACGCATGTCATAAATGTTTGTTGCCGGGATTGTATCCTCAGGCATAGTGATGGGTTCATCCCAAAAGCGGAAATTGTCTATACCATTTGGACTCTCTGCTACCGCAAAGAAACTCTTACGGTCGGCACCCTCTACCCGGACAACCAAGACATACTTGCCATTCCATTTGATTGCACCGGCGTTAAGAGTGGCATTCATCATGATGCGCTGCATCAGATATGGATTGTCTTTCTCACAAAAGTCATAACGCCACTCTAATGGAGTGTGTTCAGCTGTTATAATGGGATTCACGTATTTATCGTAAATGCCGTTACCGAAAGGTTTCGGTGAATTCTTACGACTCAGAAGTTCTTCATGATGAGCTTTTAGAGCCTCTACTCTCTTTTCAAAATCTGTCATGGTCTTCTATTTATTGATATCGTTCAGAAATAAAGTGTTATCTGCTTCGTAAAGTTTTCTATAGTCATCAGCACAGTCCAATGAAGGAGCCGGGCCAAAATACTCTTCCTTGTAGTTGCGCCAAAGCAGGAAGTAGCTAATTGGATATTTGTCCATGATGGGTTTCAGAACCCGTGTCCACCATGTAGAGTCAGGAATGTTCTTATATCCACACTCGGTCAAAGCAATCATTTTACCATGTTCCTTTGCAAATGCAGACAAGAAATCCAAATCAGTTGTGAGTTGTTTAACAAAGTCTTCTTCTGTTCCCCACTGGTATGCATCTTCACCGATAAGTGAAACGCGGTCATCGCCAGGATAGCGTTTCATGAATCGTTCAGTATCCCAGTTTCCATCCAGATTAGGAGAATAGCTCCACAATAAGTTGCTTAGTCCTTCACCATTGAGATAATCCTGCAGCATGTTCCACAGACCGTGGAATTCTTCGTCAGAACAAAGATTCTGTCCCCACCAGAACCATGATCCATTGTTCTCGTGCCAAGGTCTGAAGATAATTGGAACAGCAACACCTTCTTCTGTCTTCAATGATTTAAGGAAAGTGCCCACTCTCTCCATCCATGTCTGGAATTTCTCATGCTGACTGCCATTAGGCAAGATGCTTTTAACAACAGTAGAGTCGGAAACATCCCACGCATTGCTGCCAGTCAGAGGATTACGAGGATGCCAGCTTATCGTAACGATGCCTCCTCGCTTGTAGTGTGCAATCAATTCATCATGAATGCGAGAGAAGGGAACGCTGTCAAGGTTCTTTGCATCACCCATCTCTATTCCTCCTAAATCAAAGCCCATAACAGCAGGATAGTCGCCGACAGTAGCTAAGACATCACTTTTGCCTAATTCCCATTCCCATTCAAGGCCGTAGAAAGGGTCATCCTGATGTCCAGCCATATAGCCTTTCTCTTGTAAAAGCTGTAAGCGGTCGAAGAGTTGTTCGGCACCAGTCTTTACCACATCCTTGTTCCCGCAACTTGCCATGTTCATCATTAAGATAATCAATAGCACTCCGTACATTATTCTTTTCATATATAATTATTCTATGTTCATTTGTTCTAATAGCCAGCTTTGCCACTCATCCCATTGTTCCTGATACCAGAAATGGCTGGTCTGCTGATAAACACTTAGTTTCTTAGGAGCCGTGACTATATTATAGGTTCCATAGGAAGAAGTAGGAGGAACAACTTCGTCATTGTATCCAAAAGAGAACCAGCAGTTACATCTTAATCTACGGGCGAAATTGACACCGTCATAATAGCGGGCTCCTTCAACTTTCTTTGGATCTGCTTTGTCATATAGGAAATAGTGAGGCCACCCGCCAGCTGTTCCATGTGTTTCTGCTTCATAGTCGCACATCGCATCGTGAACAGCTCCCATGAATGTGATACGTTTGTCAAGGGCTGCTACTGCAATAGACAGGAAACCACCTTGAGATGCACCTGTTACACCAATAATCTTACCGTCCCATTCGGGTAGTGATGCTATATAATCTACTGATCTGACAGCACCGGTAACGATTCGCTTATAAGCATTCTTGTCAGGGTCATTGACATTTGAATCCCAATAATTATTGAGTGCTCCATCGAGCAGACGGTCATAAATGTGCTGCGCCATGGTTACAGGTATGCCATGAACGCCAATTTCAAGTGTGATAGCACCCTTAGAGGCGGTATAGATGTCTCCCGAATAAGGTCGTACACCTGCGCCCGGTACACGTAGTAATGCAGGGTACTTGCCAGGAGTGACAGGTATACAGAGAATACCATATATGCGACTGCCCCATCGGTTATTGACGAAACTTACTTCATACACATTCACATCCTTCGTACACCGCTCAGGCAAGAGAGTTCGGGTAGGATTCAAATCATTGTTTCTTGCATCTTTAAGTGCGTTTTGCCAAAAAGTATCGAAGTCATTAGGACATTGTGCAAACGGCTTTATCTCTTCAGGTGAGAAAGCTGCAGTACAAGAGCCTTCATAGTCTTTGTTTCCTACATGTGCCTTTACTTTTAGACGATAGAAGCCCGGTTTCTTCATGGTAGCGGTGTACTTCATGGTTCCGTCCTTTAGTACTGCTTGTTTTTTAACATTAGGGTACATGTCAGGTCCGGCTTCATAATATACCTCCACATTATCAAGTAATGTACTTGACCGAAGAACTTCAACGGAAAAAACAGCTTTTTCTCCTGCTTTATAGTTCCAGTCTTTGTGATCTGGTGATACTTTTACGACAATATTATTCCCCCTGATTTGTGCTGAAACCGGGAGGACGGCCAACGCAATAATGAGTAAAGATATAAGTTTCTTCATGAATTTATGTTTAAGATAATGCAAAGATATAATATTAAAATAAAAATAGCCGATACTTTTTTGATAAATGATAGTACTTTAAGATACAAAGTGTAAAAAATGTTCCAAATGGTGATGGCTTTGATAATTATACTTTTTGTGCGGCAATAACTGATGACAAAAAAAGAGCAGTCTCCGGCAAGGAAACTGCTCTTAATTATTATAGGAACAAACATTTAGCTCTTAAATTTCACAGCTGCTTCTTCAATGCCTAATCCTTTCTTGTAGTTTTCAATATAAACATTGAAGCCAGCCACTTCCTCTGCTGTCGGAGTGATTTCAATACCGGCATCACCAGCGAAGACTACTTTGTCAAGATAATCAGCCAATGAGAGGTTCTCCTTATTATTAATAAGGTATGAAGCAAGAAGAGCTATACCCCAGGCACCACCTTCACCGGCTGTTTCCATTACAGAAATAGGCGAATTGATAGCAGCGGCAAGGATACGCTGTCCTACACCTTTCGTCTTAAAGAGTCCACCGTGACCGGTAATCCTGTCAACCTTAATCTTCTCTTCCTTGAAAAGAATGTCGTTACCCAGTTTTAAGACACCGACAGTGCCATACAAATGAGCACGCATAAAGTTGGCCAGATTGAACTTGTCGTTAGCGGAGCGGACAAAGAGAGGTCTTCCTTCTTCTAATCCTGTAACAGGCTCACCTGAGATGTAGTTATAGGAAATCAGTCCACCGCAATCGTTGTCTCCTTTTAATGCATGATTATAAAGTCTTCCATAGATTTCATTCATGTCGATAGGAAGGCCAAGAAGAGCTTGATACTCTTTGAACAGGCCAACCCAGGCATTAATGTCTGATGTACAGTTGTTGCAGTGAACCATTGCAACAAGACTTCCATCAGGAGTGGTAACCATATCAATCATTTCATAAGGCCTTGACAAGTCTTTTTCCAGGACAATCATAGAGAAAGAAGATGTTCCGGCAGATACATTACCAGTGCGCTGTTTTACAGCATTGGTAGCAACCATACCTGTTCCGGCATCTCCTTCAGGAGGACATACAGGAATACCAGCCTTCAAGTGCCCGGAGACATCCAGACGTTTTGCTCCTTCTTGTGTCAGGAATCCGGCATTTGCTCCAGCAGGCAGAGACTTTGGCAGGATGTCAAGCAGCTTCCAGGGATATTGCTTCATGCTGATCAGCTTGTCAAACTTCTCAACCATTTCAGCATTATACGTCTTGGTTTCCGGGTCAACAGGAATCATACCTGAAGCATCGCCGACTCCAAGGACAAACTGACCGGTAATCTGCCAATGAATATATCCGGCAAGTGTTGTCAGATATTTAATATCTTTCACATGCTCTTCATTGTCGAGAATAGCCTGATAAAGGTGAGAGATACTCCAACGCAATGGAATATTGTAAACAAAAAGCTTGGAAAGTTCGGCTGCTGCTTTACCCGTATTCGTATTACGCCAAGTACGGAAAGGAACAAGGATTTCTGCATTTTCATTGAAAGCCATGTATCCATGCATCATTGCACTGATGCCAATAGCTGCCAAAGATTCAATCTCTATGTCGAATTCTTTCTTTACGTTTGAACGAAGATCAGCATAGCAATCCTGTAATCCGTACCAGATAGCCTCTGTGCTGTAAGTCCACAGACCATCAATCAGCTGGTTCTCCCATTCATGTGAACCTTGTGCGATGGGCTTGTTCTCTTCATCAATCAGAACGGCTTTAATTCTGGTAGAACCGAATTCTATACCCAAGATGGCTTTTCCATCTTCTATTGTTTGTTTTGCGGTCATATTCTGATTATTTCAGTGCCTTGTTAAGCATGTAGTAAATCTCATTGTACTGGAGCTGGTGGCGGAATGAACCATACTTCGTATCCTTGTCAATACGCAGCATTTCGATTTCAGCCATCTCTGCATAGTCAATCCAGAACTCTGGAGTGATGTCATAAGAGAAGCAACTATGGTGAGTACCTCCGGCAAGAATCCATGTAGCTGTACCAATCTCGAAGTTTGGCATAGGAATCCAAAGAGCATTGGCAACAGGCAGTTTTGGAAGTGGCTTCGGCTCGATGCACTCAACGTCATTGACAATCAGACGGAAGCGGTTGCCCATGTCAACGATTGTGGCTGTGATACCTTTACCAACCTTTGAGTTGAAGACGAGGCGGGCTGTATAGCCTTTACGAATACCGATACCAAGGAAGTGAACTTCAAGGCGTGGTTTGTCAGCAGCGATGAGGGGGCATACCTCGAGCATGTGAGACTGCAGGATGCTTGACTTCTCTCCGTCGAAGTTGAGAGTGTAGTCCTCAAGGAATGAGCATCCGTTAGGCATGCCCTGTGTCATGAACCATACGGTACGATAGAGAGCTGCAGACTTCCAGTCACCCTCAGCACCAAATCCATAACCTTCAGCCATCAGACGCTGAGAAGCGAGACCTGGAATCTGGTCGAAACCAAGGAAGTTGGGATCGTTGATGTCAGCCTCACCGAGGTCGTCGAAGTTGGTGGTGAAACCTTTAGCACCTTCGTCTTTCAACACGCGGCGGATAGCGATTTCAGCTTTGGCTGCATTCTTTACCTTTTCCCAGTAAACTTCCTCACCGCTCTCGTCAATCTTGATGGTGTACAGTTTCTTATATTCTTCAACGAGTTCATCAGCCTCCTGATCAGTTACCTTATGATAGTAGTCCATCAGGTTAGAAACAGGATAGTAGTCGATATGATAACCCAGACGGATCTCAGCATCTACCTTGTCACCATCGGTTACAGCAACGTTATTCATCTGATCACCAAAGCGAAGGATGCGCATGTCGTGAGCATCAGCCCAAGCTGCAGCAACACGTGCCCAGACTGCAATCTGACGCTGGGGTTTCTCGTCTTTCCAATAGCCGCTGACCACCTTGCGAGGCTTACGCATACGAGCACAAATGTGTCCGAACTCACGGTCGCCATGAGCTGACTGGTTCAGATTCATGAAGTCCATATCCATTGTATCCCAAGGAATCTCTGCATTATACTGGGTGTGGAAATGCAGTAACGGCTTCTTCAGCTGCTGCAGACCGTGAATCCACATCTTGGCAGGAGAGAAGGTGTGCATCCATGTGATAATACCAACGCACTTACTGTCGTTGTTGGCTGCCTTCATCACATCCTCGACTTCCTTAGAACTATTAGCGGTTCCTTTGTAGACAACTTTAATAGGGATAATACCACTATTGTTCAAACCTTCTACCATTTCCTTACTGTGAGCATCTACAGCTATTACTGCGTCACCTCCATACAGCAACTGAGCACCAGTTACCCACCAAATTTCAAAATTCTCAAATGCTTTGATCATAATTGTTGTTTTTAGTTATTATGTTATAAATTATATAAATGTTACTTTTTCTTTTGTCCGTAGTAAGCATTAGGACCGTGTTTGCGGCTGAAATGCTTCTCTATAAGTAATGGGTTCATCGTTGTATCGGGATTGACGGAAAAAGATACAAAAGCCATCTTAGCCACCTGTTCCATTACAACTGCATTGTAAACGGCATTGTCTGCGTCTTTACCCCATGAGAATGGACCGTGATTCTTTACCAACACTCCGGGTGTATGCACAGGATTAATGCCTCCTGCCTTTATACGTTTGACGATGACATTACCTGTTTCAAGTTCGTAGTTTCCTTTCACTTCCTCTTCCGTCATGTCATCTGTGCAGGGAATGTTGTCATGGAAGTAGTCGGCATGAGTTGTTCCAATATTTGGAATATCCATACCGGCCTGAGCCCATGCTGTTGCATAGGTTGAGTGTGTATGAACAACACCGCCGATTTCAGGGAAGGTACGATATAATACAAGGTGTGTAGGAGTGTCGGATGATGGATTTAAGTTGCCTTCAACGACTTTCCCTGTTTCTAAGTCAACAACGACCATGTCACTTGCTTTCATCGTGTCGTAATCAACACCGGAGGGCTTAATGACTACTAATCCTTTCTCTCGGTCAATTCCCGATACATTGCCCCATGTAAAAATCACCAGATTGTGTTTAACAAGATCAAGATTTGCACGAAATACTTTTTCTTTGAGTTCTTCTAACATGTCTTTTCTTTTGGAATTAGATAATTTAAAAATTTAAAGTTTAAAATTGGGTGCATCAGCATAGATCTTTCTGTTGAATCTATACAGGGCTGCACCACGTTTTGAAGTGAGTTTGTCAATGAGTTCGGTCTTTTCAATAAAATCTATCTGCTTTATGCGTTTTCTGAAGTTACGCTTGTCAATCTCTTCTCCCAGAATTGCTTCATAGACATGTTGCAATTGGGTTAAAGTAAAGAGTGAAGGAAGAAGGTTAAAGCATATTGGCTCAGTGCTAATATGGTGTCTGAGCCATGCGATAGCCTTTTCTACCATGATGTTGTGGTCGGAATAAAGTTGAGGTAACTCATTCAAGTTTACCCATTCCTGTCCATACTCTATTCTGAGCTTGTCATCATAGTCATTGACATTGATAAGAGCAAAGTATGCCACAGAGATGACCCTTTCTCCAGGGTCACGATCGATGGCACCAAAAGCACCAATCTGCTGCATGTAGATTTTCTTGAGACCTGTGAGGTCCTGGAGGACTCTGCTTGCAGCATCCTCCAGGCTCTCATTAGTCTTGACGAAACCTCCATAAAGTGACCATTCGCCACGACCGGGGTCCATCTGACGTCTTCCGACAAGCAGTTTTAGCTTATTCTTTTCAAAACCGAAGACAATGCAGTCGACGGACACCCATACCTGGGAATGTTCACTATAGTATGTCATAATTATTCAATTCAAATTACCAGAAATAAGCATAGAAACATGCACAGAGTGCAATTACACCAAGTGTGGCAACAACGTCCCAGATGCACCAGCTCTCACGAATCTGCTTTCTGTAGTCAGAAGTGAATGTGATAGCTTCAACCTGTGCCTTTGAGGGAGCCGGGGTGAAGAATGAAACTACGACCATCAGTGCAACAATGAATACCAGCAGCCAGCATTCGAATACCAGCCAGTTTGTCTGCCAGAACCATGCAGTGTTCTCCCAGAATGCACCTTCCATGACCTTGCTGCCAGTGTCGGTGATCACGTTGGTCACCAGACGAAGCATACCGATGATGAAACCGCCGATAAGACCCCATTCACCAGCCTTCGGACTAATCTTCTTAGAGAGGATACCGAGTGTGAATACTGCTACCATGGCAGGAGCCAACAGCGACTGGATGCCTTGCAGGTAGCTGTAGAGGTTACCCATACCCATCATGACGGGAAGCCAGAGCAGACCCAGAACAACCACGACAACGGTAGCAATACGGCCGACGAGCACATAGTGAGCCTCACTCATACCTTTCTTCATGGGTTTGTAGAAGTCCTCGGTGAAGAGTGTGGCACAGCTATTGAAGAATGCAGCCAGTGAAGTGACGAGTGCGCAGATGAAACCAATGGTCACGAAGCCTTTGATACCGGCAGGCAGGATGTTCTTCACCATCATGGCGAAGGCACCGTCGGTCTGGTCGTGGTTGTTGATGTCCATCTGAATGCCGCTTGCGGGGTCATTAGAAAGAGCGATGGCAACCATACCAGGAATCAAGAACATGAACACGGGGAGCAGCTTGAAGTAACCGGCAGCGATGGTACCGCGGCGGGCACGCTTCATGACGACGCTGTTATCTTCGCCCTTGGTCTGTCCGAGTACACGTTGAACGATGTGCTGGTCAGTACACCAGTACCAGAAACCGATGATAGAAGCTCCAATGAATACGATGAAGCCAGGATACTCATGATAGAGTGGGTCGGGTTTACCGGATGCATTGATGTCTGCCCAGTGGAACATGTGGGTGGTTCCATAACCGTCGTGCAGGCTGCGGCAATAATCCATCATGGTGCTCCAGCCTTCTGTAATGCTTCCATGTCCCAGTGTGTTCAGACCGAGGAAGAGCACGAGGAACGAGCCTAATATAAGAATAGGTGTCTGGATGGCAGACATAGTCATAACGCCTTTCATACCACCGAACACGGTGAAGACGGCTGTGATGGCAATAAGACCGAGAGCTCCCCACCAGAACGGCAGACCAAGCAGGTATTTGAAGAAGATACCACCGGTGAAAGCTGTTACGCTGACCTTTGTCAGGATGTAAGCCACCAGCGTGATGATGCTCAGCCATGAACCTGTGCGCTGTGTGTAGCGGAATTTCAGGAAGTCGGGCATCGTGATGATTTTGCCCATTTTGTTGTTGAGAAGCTGATAGAAGGGTACGAACAGCCATCCGAGAATCAGGATCATCCAGCCCTGCATCTCCCAGTGAGCCATACCGACTCCGTCTTTAGCACCTGTACCGGCTAAGCCGACGAGATGCTCTGAACCAATGTTTGCAGCAAAGATAGCAGCACCGATGATGTACCAGGGCTCTCCTTTTCCAAAGAGGTAATCTTGGGAGTCTGCTCCCTTCATCTTTTCCTTGTCTTTCTTGATTGCACGGTATACCAACCATACAATAATCAAGATACCAACTGCGAGTACTACCCAGTCAATAGACTGGAATTCATTTGAGTTCCAATTCATTTTATTTAAATTATATGTATTAGGTTAATGCTATTTTACAGAGAACTTGTAAACTACGTGGCTCAGATACTTCTCACCGGGCTTCAGGTTAGCTGTCGGCCAGTCTTTCTTGTTAGGAGTGTCGGGATACTTTTGAGTTTCGAGACAAACGCTTACGTGCTTAGGATACTTGATGCCATGCTTGCATGCAATACCTGTTCCCTGGAAGTTGCCAGTGTAAACCTGAATACCAGGCTCGTTAGTGAATACTTCAAGGAAAATACCTGTGTTCTCAGCATAGAGGCTTGCAGCAACCATCTTATCATTGCCAGTACCATCCTTATAAGTATTCAGGCAATAGTTGTGGTCGAAACCTCCTGCATTCTTAATCTGCTGTTCTGTTGTGTCAGCTATCACTTCATACAAAGCACGACCTTTATTGAAGTCCATTGAAGAGCCATAGACTGGCTTAATCTCACCGGTTGTCATGTATGTTGCGTCTGTTGGAGTGAAGTTGTCAGCATTGACGCGCAGCACCATGTTTGTACCTGGCTGTGAGGGATCGCCTGTAAGAGTGAAATAAGAGTGGTTACACATGTTGATGACGGTCTCTTTGTCTGTAGTAGCCTCGTATGTGCAGTCAATGGCGTTGTCATCTGTAACTTTGTAAGTAGCAGTAGCAGTTACTGTGCCGGGGAATCCGTTGTCACCGTCGGGAGAAACGATGGTAAGCTTCAAAGTCTGCTTGTCAATCTGCTCTGCATCATATACCTGATATTGCCATCCCGATGGTCCACCGTGCAGGCAGTGACCAAAGTTATTGGTCGGCAACTGGATCTTCTCGTTATTGATAACCATTTGTCCCTTGTTGATACGGTTGGCATAACGGCCAATCGTTGCTCCATAGTCACTCGGAGAATTAGCAGAGTCTGCGTATTGGGCAATGTTGTCATAACCTAAAACGACATCAACAAAATTACCATTTTTGTCAGGAACCATAACTGATACAATTCGTCCTCCAAAGTTGGTAATGCATACTTCCATACCATTCTTGTTGGTCAGAGTGTATAACTTAACAGGCTTCTCGTTGATGGTCGTGTCAAATCTTGCAGGATCCAGACCAGATAACGTCATACCGTTGTTACCACACGATGAGAGCAGAATGGCTGCCATTCCGGCTCCAAATAAAAAAGCTTTTAAGTTTCTCATAAATCGAGGATCATTAAGTTAGTATTATAAATTATGGTGTAAAATTACAATTTTTTTATTTAAATACGTATCATTTCCTTTGTTTTTTTTTCCAATATTCTTAGTTTAACCATTCTTAACGTCTCAAGCCGTTTATAGATAATTCTTCATTCATTGGACAAAGGCATTCCGTATCTATCTGCATAGGGGAAAATAATATGCGCATAACCATTGAGAAAACTCAAGATTATGCGCATAACTCGTTGATATGACTACTTTTATGTAGTCGTTGATATGACGGAATTAGTCGACGGGAATGTCCTTGTTTACATTCTTACAGCCTACAAGACCATAATAAAGCATATACAGCATTGCAATCAATGGAATGATATATGACAGCATGTAACCCATCTTATCAGCCAGGAAGCCCTGGATGAAAGGAAGGATTCCACCACCTACAACCATCATCATGAAGATTCCGGCACCAGCTGCAGAATACTTTCCTAAGCCTTCTGTTGCAAGATTGAAGATGGAAGTCCACATCACTGAGGTGCAAAGACCGCAAAGAACAATAAGCATGGCTGCGATAGGAACCTGAACGGTTTCGAATGACGAACCTGTGAATACAGGCATGGTGACCATTGATGATTTGCCTAACAGCATAGCAAGCACAATAAGAATTGAGCCTACAGTCGTTGTTACGATCATCATCGTGCGGCTGGATACTTTATCAGCGATAGATGCAGAGATCATACGACCGACAAGCATCAGGAACCAATATGTTCCGGCAACGAAACCACCGATAGCTGCGGCATTAAGAAGACCTTCACCGCCGCCACGTCCAGTCGTGTCTGTGATGTAGAAGTTCAATGTCTGAGGAAGACCGATCTCAACACCTACATAGACGAAGATAGCGATTGTACCCAATACGAAGTGACGGAAAGCCCATGGGCTGTGCTCAAAGACGGTATCTTTTGTTGCTTTACCCATCTCAGGATCTTGAATAGGAATGAAGAACAAGATGCAGAAGGCTGCAGCAAAGACAGCCATGGCAATGAACATCACGAGCTGTACGTCTGCAATCTGAGTCTGAGCTGTAACAGTACCGATCAAGGCACCGACGAGCATAGGTGTGAGTGTTCCTGACAATGAATTAAGGGTTCCTCCAATCATGTTCAGCTGGTTACCGCGGTTACCGCCACCACCTAAGAGGTTCAGCATCGGGTTGACAACGGTGTTCAGCATACAAACTGAGAATCCGGAAATGAATGCGCCGAGCATATAGACAGACAGACCGGCAACGGCTGCTGATTCAGGATTGAACTTTCCGGAGAGATACTGGATGAACACACCGACGAAACCGGTGGCAATACCAATCAGGGCAGTTTTCTTGTATCCGAATTTGATCAGCATCTTACCTGCGGGGATACCCATGAACAGGTAGGCAGCAAAGTTCATCAGCGTACCGAGGGTTCCAACGGTATTACTGTTGCCAAAGATATTTTTCCAAATGACTCCGATTGGTGCACCAAGATTAGTCACAAACGAAATCATTGCATAAAGGAAGAACATCGTTATGATCGCGATGAGACTTCCACTTTGTTTTTTATTGTTCATTTTGTTAGCGTATTTTTATAAATGGTAAAGTAGGGGAGAGTCCCCTGCTTTACCAGTTAAGTCCTTTAATTAGCAAATCTTGCGAGAGCCGTCACTAATGATGACATCATAAACCTTTGGTGCCTTGCCGTACTTCTCATAATACTTCTTCTTGGCTGTAGCGATGAAGTCATCGTATAACTCATCTTTGACAAGGTTGATGGTGCAACCGCCAAAGCCGCCACCCATGATACGTGAGCCTGTTACGCCGCACTCTTTGGCAATGTCGTTCAAGAAATCAAGTTCCTCGCATGAAACTTCATATTCCTTTGAAAGACCCTCATGAGTCTCGTACATCTTCTTACCGACAGTTTCGTAATCACCTGCAACGAGAGCGTCACAGACAGCCAGCACACGGTCTTTCTCGCCTAATACGAAGTGAGCACGAGAGTAGTCTTCCTCGCCAACTTCTGCGCGAACTTCTTCCAGTTGTTCCCATGTACAGTCACGCAATGTCTCAAAGGTTCCTTCCGGATGTTTGGCAGCGATGTGCTTTACTACGTTCTCACATGAGTTGCGACGATCGTTATAAGGACTTCCTGCAAGCTCATGCTTTACGCAAGAGTTGAGTAGAACGAGTTTATAGCCTTTGGGATCAAATGGGAAATATTCGAACTCACGGCTACGGCAGTCGAGGCGCATGAGCTTTCCTGCCTGTCCGAATACGCTGGCAAACTGGTCCATGATACCGCAGTTGACACCGCAATAGTTGTGCTCAGTAGCCTGTCCAGCCAGAACCATATCCCATTTAGAAACCTTATTGTCACCAAAGAGGTCGTTCAGACCACATGCAAAACAGCTCTCCATGGCAGCAGAAGAAGACATACCTGCACCAAGGGGAACATCACCGGCAAATGCAATGTTGAATCCTTTAACGGGAACGCCTAACTTCTCCATCTCCAAAGTGATACCATAGATGTAACGAGCCCAGCTTGCACGGGGACCTTTACCATCGTGGAAATCAAAGTCTACACGGTCTTTCAAGTCAATGGAATATGCACGGATGGTACTCTCTGTGCCATTTGGACGCATCTCTGCCATGATGCCTTTGTCAACAGCACCTGGGAATACGAAACCTCCATTATAGTCAGTGTGCTCGCCAATCAGGTTAATACGGCCAGGAGATGCATAAATGTTTCCTGTCTTACCATCGAAATGCTTAATAAAACGACTTCTTACGAATTCTATGTCCATAGTTATTTTAAATTATTGAATTAATATTATTTGTCTATTCCAAATTTATAAATGGTCTTTTGCTTATACTGTTCTCCTGGACGCAAAATGACGCTTGGGAAATAGGGGCGGTTGGGAGAGTCGGGGAAGTGCTGACACTCGAAGCAAATACCAGAACGACGTGGGAATGTTGCACCATGCTGACCGGCATATCCGTCTGCCCAGTTGTCTGAATACAGCTGCATGCCTGGTTCTGTCGTATAAACCTCCATCGTACGTCCGCTGACGGGATCTGTCAACTTAGCCGCGAAGCTCAGTTCACCTTCCTCATTCTTATTCAATACATAGCAGTGATCGTAGCCGGAACCGTTCTTGATCTGCTCGTCATCAGCATCGATGTCCTGGCCAACTGGCTTCGGAGTACGGAAATCAAAAGGAGTTCCCTTTACGAAACGAATCTCTCCGGTAGGAATAGATGTCTCATCGATAGGAATATAGAAATCAGCATTAATCTCACAGATCTGATTGTCGATAGTGGGAGTCGGATTTGCTATTCCTTGCAGAGAGAAGAAACCGTGATTGGTGAGGTTGATGATGGTCTTCTTGTTCGTTGTGGCCATATACTCGATAACAAGCTCGTTATCGTCTGTGAACGTATATACCACCGTTGTGCTGACTTCTCCTGTATAACCCTCTTCACCGTAGGGGCTTACAAGCCTGAGGACAACAGAACTGTTGTTCATCTGAAGTGCTTCCCAAACCTTAGCGTTCCATCCAATCTTTCCGCCGTGCAGGGCATTGGGTCCGTTGTTGATGGCAAGCTCGTATTTCTTACCGTTCAACTGGAATTTACCCTTGCAGATTCTATTTCCATAGCGGCCGATGAGTGTGGAGAGGTATGGTTCCGGACTATTAATGACGCCTTCAATTGTGTCGTGACCCTGGATAACGTTTGCGTAGTTTCCGTCACGGTCAGGTACCATAATAGCAACTAATGCTCCACCATAGTTTGTGATTGCAACTTCATTACCTAAGCTGTTTTTCAGGATATAAAGGTCTGTTTTTTTACCGTTCACCGTGGTCTGAAAATCTTCTCGTTTCAGACCACACAGATTAACTGTTTCAGTTGTGTTCGTCATAAAAAATAAGTTTTTAGTTAATATTACTGCCTTGCAAAATAAATGAAAAAAAATGATAATCGCAAACGAAAAGAATAAAAAAACGAGGAATGGTAAGTTAAAAACAATTAAACAACGATATG
>AUXO014905338.1_pt1 | contig 14997 bp, 19 predicted proteins | sample 768731 | NCBI WGS metagenome assembly AUXO01 (sample SAMN02715735, study PRJNA202380) | gut metagenome | biome: sheep rumen | host: Ovis aries | place: New Zealand: Palmerston North
TCCCCACTGTATAATTAGGCCGCCGAATAAGCTCCCGAAACATAAATACCCGTTTTGTGCGATGTTATATTTTACCCCGGTCGCGGTCAGCACTTTTTTAATCATCGTAGCAAGCAGGCTGTCCGATGTCAGTGTATTGACGAGTCCGCCAAGTGCTGTGCTGGCCAGCGTGTTGACGATACCATTGTTCCAGTCCGTAATTTGTGCGGATTCTGTTTCCGGGTGCATGATTTTAAACGCGTTGTCACTTTTTTTGAATACGTGCAGAATAGATTTAATGATATCCATAACAGGTTCCTCCTTTAGTCTTTAGGTTCAATCCACACAGAGCATGCTTCTGTCGGCTGGGTATCGCTCATCACGACATTCTGAATATCGACGGGCTCCATTGTGCCCGACCCCTTTTCTTCTACCAGCATGCCAGCCAGATGGGTAACGGCGTTATAAACGCCGTCGCCCGTTACTGGATTAGTACTGCCTGATTTAGGTACTGTATCAAAGGTCAGCTTGTTTTCCTTCGCTGACAGTGCAGATTCTACGTCCGTCTTTTTTGCAAAGGTGCTGCTTAATTTAGACAAAAATGTTCTTAGCTGATTTAGCTGTACAAGACTCATATGCTCACCCTCCATAATCATCAGGTAAAAAGCGCGAGGATATCGGCGTCAGTTGCCATCGGATAGTCAGATGTCTTCATGTACGTATTAGCGACATCTGACGACTTTGCATACGCGGATAAGTCCACGATGCCCGCCAAGTTATCCCAGCTATTGCCATTCCATGACACGTTATCCCCCGCGTTGATGCTATGCGATGCGTCCGCCGCAGTGATGTTATACGTATCCCCGACTTGCACACCATTAATAGGCAAGTCAGCATATGTATCTACGCTGCCTCGATACCGGAATACCGTCGTAATATCTGATTTCTTAGCGTATGTCGCTTCAGCATTGCTTGACGTCACATACCCCGCATCGTTTTGGAAGGCAGATAATTTAGTCGGAGTACCACTCAAATCGCTATATTTACCGGATTTTGCAACCACGGCGAGGTCAGCTGTTTTAGCATACGGAGTTAAATCCGGGCCACTTGCGCTAAGTGCCCCATCTGTTGCAATCGTCAGGCCAGCACCAACTTTTACGCCCCCCAGTGCCGTTGCCGAGGCCTTAGGTAACGTGTAATTGTTGGCGCCTGCCTGAATCCCCGCCAGCTTATTTTTCTCATCGGTAGAGTAGTCGTTCGTCGATAGACCTTTGCCAGATTCTTTTGATACAAATAATTTTTTAATCTGTGTTAAAAAGTAGTCTAAATTGCTTACACGGCAAATTTTATCAATAGTTGTTGCCATCTCCATCATCTCCAACTCTAAACAAATTCAAAATATCTTGATCCGTAGCATATTCAATTTCTACAGTTCGCTCAGGAATAATCCTTCCTGTTAGATTCACGCGGGATTTTAGATTCCCCACCAGATTTGATTTTGCTTTAATAACGCCAGTAAGTCTTTCCATTAGAACGTCACTTCCTCACAAATTGTAAAAGGGGTCGGGGTAATTACAGTTGCGACAAATCCGTCCGGACGGCTTAGCTGTACATCATAGTAATACGTGCCATAGGGCAGGTCTGCTGTCTCTGCCGGTTTAATGGTAATCGTCTTGTCAACCACAGCTTTTTGCAGAATTACAGCCGTGTCACTGGTACTTCTTTTGACAGTAAATAGAATTTGGTCCTCATCGGTAATCTCATACTTAGCGTTCTTAACGCTGGTATCATCAACGATATCCAGGGTAAAGCTCGCAGTGTCCCCGCGTGTCAAATAAATTTCATTGTTTTTTACCCTCAGCATGATACCACCTACTCTAAAAGCTCGACCCAAATGCCGTTATCAGCCATGGATGCCGGTTTCCCAGATGTATCAGAAACACATAGACGGTTTAAATGTGCTGTATCGTCTGTATTATGTGCGACGGTCAAAAATCCATTGGGGTTGATGGTAGCTGACACATTGCCCGTATTGCTCATGGTAAACTGTAACTGAAATTCTTGCTGTACGACCGTGCTTCCGCCTTCGGCTGGCATATAATCCGGATTATCGTCCGTCATCGCCACATACATGATTTCTCCGTCGTCCGGGTCCGTCGCAAATAGTCCCAGCTCTGATATCTTGAATCCCGTTTTAACCCCGCTGTTACTAATAGTCAGCTCCAGCGTTACGGTATTCCCATTTTGCGTAATTTTATTGATGCCCAGTGTCATCTGTTCATTGATTAGTGCTGTTGCACTGTTCAACGACCCGGTCCTTGTACCGGACCCGATAGCAACACGCGTAAACTTGAGTGTTGTCAGGCCCGCATTGATTTTAGCTTGCAATGTCGCCCCGACATCGGTCATGGTGATTTTATTCCAATTTGCCATGAATGACATCCCTCCTGAATGTGCCGACAGCGCCGGCGAAATAAATATCTTTCTGTGCTATCAGCATTTGTTTTAAATCAAACGTAATGCATGTCTGGCGAACAATGCTCATATTCGCGCCGAACTTAGCTTCTCCGGTGCATCGCCGGCTGAATTGCACATAATCCAGCCAGGATCTCGTGTTTTTATAAGCATTGATCAACCTTACCATTTTATTAATCAGTGTTGCTCCATCTAATGGGGCCGTTATCAGCGTTACTCGGAAGTGATAGGGATGCCCGTCGTATTCAGGCCATTCCTGCACCACAGCTGATTGATACACCGTAGCTACGGCCCGCTGTACAGCATATTTTGTGCCTTTGAATTTATGCAGTAAAAACGATTCTTTGACTTGCTGCCTTTTTACAGACAAGTCCGAATTGTCATCGTATTCGTCGACGTGCATCTGCTCTGCTAGATGGTCAATGAGCGCTTCCGGCAGGCCATCAACGGCTGGGTAAATCAGTAACAAATCCGGATTGATATCGGACAGTGCCATATCGACGACACGGGCCAAATTCGGTACGGGGTCTTTGTTGATGGATTCCGGCAAATGTTCTGCGATTCTGTACTCCGCATCTATCATTCGTCTTCACTCCCTCCTAAGACGACAGATACCGTTTTATCCTGGGCTACTTGTACGCCTGTCAGCACGGTATAGATCGGCGCCGTGACGATGACGCGTTTTACGCCGGCGACAGCCATCACATCGGCAATCAGTCGCGACGGGTTGATGTCCCTGCCAATTTTAGATTTCTGCCACAGCCGATAGTTATCCACGGCTGTCATTACGGCGTCTTTGATAGTAGATTCCGCAGTGCCGACGTCGGTATAGTAGGTCAGGGTAATGTCATAGGATACCGCATCCGGTGCGACGACCGATACGTTATCGGTCAGTGGACGTACTTTATCCGCAGACACTACCGTTTTTACCGCGTCCAGTAATTCCTGCTCCGGCAATGTCCCGCCTGTCATGAGCGGCCGTATTTCAACGGCCCCGGCGCTGGGACTGGTTACGGCGACATCGATGATGCCGCTATTGGCTGATTTCGTCCAATACTCGTAAGCCCCTGTCGGCCCGGCCGTGGAAAAGCGTTCCGGCGCTTCGTGGATGCGTTCTCGATAGTCGTCATCTGACTCTTCATCGGCGCCGCCTGCGCTGGTCGTCGTATTGACGATGGAAGCCACATAGGCCACCAGGTCAACGACGGATTTGATTTCGCCAGGGAGGAACCCATTTCCGACTGTGCCGACCGTTTGACATGTTGCTTTTACCGTCGTTGTCAGGTTCCCGGCCAGGACGGCCGCATCTTCGTTGGTTGCGAAATAAATACCGCTGTCTGTCGTTACACGCGTTCCGGCTTTTACGATGGTTTCCTGTTCGCGTTTAGCTGCCAACGTAATCAGCAGCGTTGTCGTTGCGGCCGATGCCGGTATTCGCGTCGTGTCGGAAAAAGCGCCGAGGTTGTCCAGATTTCCACTGGACGCATATTTCAGCAGATTCTGTTTGCCGATGTAATTTTGATTATTTACAAGACGGACAATCGCTTCGGATACGACCAGCAAGAACAGTCGTACTGGGTCGCCTTGGGCTAAGGTCCGGCCAGTTATGCGGGTATAGTCGTTAAAGACGGCAGCTTTGATTTTCTCCGCATCGCCGTCTACGAATTCGATGTCTGGTAAATCAGCTAGTTTCATTAATTTTCACCGTCACTTTCGGCGTAAGTCGTCCTTTTATGTCGCCCGTGAATGTTATTTCCGTAACACTTACCCTTGGTTCGTAGCGCTTGATTTGAGCAAAAATTTCACTCGATAAAACTGCCTCTGCTTGTAACATGGGCTTATCTACGGCATCTCCGGAAATTCCAAACTCCCTATCGAGCGGGACGGAAAATTTCACAGTCCCTAAGATGGTCCGGACGGTCTGCAATATTTCTTCGATTTTCGTTGCTGGCGCCAAATCAATTGTTTTGGCGTCTGGCATTACAACATATTCCACGGATGCCCTCCTATCTAAAGACGGTCAGTATCCCGTTGGCAATGCTGCCGTAAAGGTTCAGTTTCGATTTTTCTTCCTGGTAGTTGCTATCATCGTATTCGACAAGCTTGACGTTTACTTTGGCCCAAATTAATGCCCCAACAGAGCTAAAAAACGTGTCCGAAACGGACATGGAGTCCAGGCGCCAGTAGTTTTGGCTGACTGGCCGCATCCCGATGATTAGCGGGAATACGGTGCCGTTTTCGCACATCTCCTTCATCGTGGCCAAGTCCTTTTTTATCGCAATGTTATGCGATGCTGTGAGGATAAGGTCAAAGGTGATTGTTCGTAATTTCGGCCCGATGAACTCACTGACCGGCTTATGATAGATAATGTCATGGTCCTGCCAGCGGCTTCCTGCCTCGGTCTGGTAGTTGGCCGGTGTCCTTAGATAATGCGACGATACGATGAATGGCAGACTGCCCATATATCCGATATACATAGCACCTCCTATTCTGGCGTGCTCGTTTTACTGCCGCCCGGCGTGACGCCGCCGTGTACGTGCGACACGAGTGATATGCCGTTGACTACCACATCTCCACTGGAAGCGTTAATCTGCAAAGCCCCGCCAACATTGATTTTCAGATTTCCCGGCGTGTCGATAACCCGTGTATTGGCATCGGCTCCGCCAGGTGGCGCGTCAGCGCTGCTAAAGAAGGTCCCCAACACGAATCCGTCGCCTACGCCGGCACCCGAAAAGTTCGGCATCTGTATACAGATCACTTGGTCCCCGACAGCCGGCATCCAGAAATCTTTCGATTCCGATGAGCCGCGTTGAATAACGAACAAATCGTTCGTTACCTTGTTTCCCTTATCTTCGCGGCACACGCGCACGGTACCGTCTTTCGGAGTCAGTGCACATACAGTGCCATAAAATATCAGGTTTTCCAATAGCTTTTTGATGTTAGTATCCATCGAGGCACCTCCTCATTTCCAGACTGAGTACATAACCATTTCCCAGGCTGTGTGTTGCCTTTGTGACGATATATTTTCCATCAAAGGCGCCGAAGTTCATGAAACCGATGACAATGCCGGCCATGAAGTGGAAGTCGCCGTACAGGCTAAAGGATGCCGTGATTTCATCCCGGTTCTGTTCTCGCAATTTTTTCCTTGCCAGCTTATTTGCGGCGTCCACTGTGTCGCATTGTTCATTCACTTCCAGCGTCAGCCCCGTTTGCTTATTCGGGGCTTCAAAGTAGCCCTCGATGACTTCTTTGTTCTTGCCCTGCTTGTATTTAACATGGCAGGCCCGATAAATGTCACGGGTCTTGGCTTTCATTGAGTAGGACAGGAAATCCGTGAAGTTCAGCGGATTTTCAGGCGATACGTCATCATCACTCGTCTGCTCAGAAAACGCGGCTGTCCCTGGCCGCCAGAATACAATCAGCGGCTCTTGGGTTTCCAGCTGGTATTCATCGAGTATGATAATGGTCTTGGTCGATATTTTCAGATCCATGCCGGCATCATCACATAGCTTTTTTAAAAATTCAAGGTCTGATGCGTCTGACTGCTCGACATGCTCATACGATGGGTTGTTCTGGTCCCCCGGCTCATAGTCCAGCAACATGCCATTTCTCCAGGCAATGTCATTGGCGATTTTATAGAGACTGATATTATCCCATGATTGATTCTGCTTAATGCCTCGCAATGACGTATCGGCAATGGCGTTGACGGCTTTGATTTGTACCGTCGTCGGCATCCCGTTGATTTCTATTTCATCGACTTCAAATTCTCCGACTGGCAATTCTTTGATACCCTCGTTGACGCCGTTTTTGTTCAGCGTATAAAGGGTAATGTCCAATTTGGACCCCGGTTCCGGATACCACGTGTCCTGCCACAGCTGTGCCCTGTCTTCCAAGGTGACTGTCATGTCATCGACCTGTCCAGACAGGTTGTCCGTCACTTCAATGGATAGCAGATACTTCATCATATCTTCGGATATGTCTTTGCTCTCTGTTTCGCCTGCCGGCGTATACAGTATTTGAGCATAAGCCCGGCGTCCGAGGAATGTCCCCGGCGTCAGTTCTTTTTTCCATTCATTTAATTTGGCTTTAATTGTTTCTAAAGACATAGCATCACCGCTTCCATGGTGGCAAAATCTTGGATGACTGGATTACATTGATGTCCGGGATGTTCAATGTAATCCCTGCTGGAAAAATAGCCGTGTTCCGGTACGTTTCATTCGCTTCCAGCAATTCATTCATATAGAGCTCATTGCCGAAAATTTTATACGCAATGGCATCCCACATGTCCCCCTGGACTGTCGTGTACTTATTCATAGCTCAACCGCCTCCGTCCTGCGGATACTTTATCCAGCATTTCAGGCAGTTCCCGCTGGAATTGACGCGCCTGTTCTTCTAAGGCTTGACGGACGGTATCAGCGACGTCGCCACCGCCCTGGACGTTGATAGTCGGCCGGAAATCCAGTGTGATGCTGCTGTTGCTGTACGATGGGGCTTTGGCTGTTCCTGCACTCATCCGCTGTGGCGTTTTGGGCATGACACCTAACGCGGCTCCTGCCTGCTGCCACAATGAGATAGCTCGTGCCGACCCGTCTAAAGGGATAGCTGCTTCTGCCGAGTCTTCGGCGAATGTTGTCAGGAATGCCCCACGCTGATAAATACCACCTCTGGCGTTTTCGCTTACGTCATCCCCGCTGCTGGTTGCTTCACTGATCGTACGGGTTATGTTTTGTGCAATATTGATAGCCGTATCAATCGGATGCGACAAGGCATTAACTAAGCTGCTCCACTTGTCCATCGCCCAGTCTACGGCCTGGCCAATGGCATCTATGACACTGCTGGCAAAACTTTGTACTGCCGCTACAGCACTGTCCCAAGCAGAGGAAATATAATCTACCAATGCAGAGATGATGCCTTCTATGACGCTGGCTGCGGCCGATACAAAGCTGGAAATAGCATTCCACACGGCCGATGCGATAGCCAGACAACCATTCCATACCCCGGTAAAGAAGGCGCCAAATGCGGATATGATGTCCATGATGACCAATACGGCCATCGTCGCTACGGTCATGATGCCGTTCCAGACGGCTGTGGCAATCGCGACCAAGCCATTCCATACGCCGGTGAAGAAAGCGGCAAAGGCTGGAAACAGACTCATGCCGAAAGATACGATATTGTTCCAAATCGCAATGACGGCGGCCCGGAACTGTTCGTTTGTATTCCATAAATAAATGATGGCAGCTACTACGGCGATGATGACGGCCACAATGGCGATAATAGGATTGGCCATGAGTGCCATTGCTAACGCTCTGGCTCCTGTTGCCGCAAGACGAAAGGCTGCCCCTAATCCATTCAATCCGGCATGGAAAAGTTTGGATGCCGTTGCGGCCCCACGCAATACGGTTTCCCCATTCTTGTTTACTATGAAGAACAAGTTAGCCGTCTCTTTAAGCATATTGAAACCGGCTCTGATGGCTAAAATAGACCTGGCAGCCAATAAGACGCCGGCAAAGCTGGCGGCCAGGGCAACAATGGTCTGTACTATTCCTTGGTTTTGTTGAGCCCAATTTGCAAAAGCAGATACTACTGGGATGACTGCATTCAAGACTCCGTTAATAGCAGGTAATAATGCTGACCCCAGCCCAATTCCTACTGCAACAATAGCATTCTTCGCTAATTGTAGCTGATTGGCCGTTGTTCTGCTTCGGGCTTGATATTCCGCCTCCATTGATCCGGCATATTGCGAAGCATCACCAACTTTTTTGAAATTGTCTTCTAATGCATCCAGGTTAGTCAATAGTGGGGCAATGGCTCCGATAGATTCCTTCCCAAATAAATCAGCTAACACACTGGCTTGTTGGTCCTTCGGTAACGCCTGCAATGCGTGAAAAACGTCCATGATGGCGCCTTTAGCGTCGGTTTGCATCCGTTTGGCCATATCTGCCGCATCAAATCCCAGCTGTTGGAAGGCCGCGGCCTGGCTCTTCGTGGCACCTTCGCCTGCTGTCATACCCAAAATTAGATTCTTGATGCCAGTTGCTGCTACGTCTGACTGTACACCTGTGGCAACCATGGATGCCCCCAGGGCGGCAATTTCACCGGACGCAACCCCGCCGATTTCCCCAAGTGGCCCGATGCGGGTCACGACGTCGGAAATCAATGGTGCCGATGCGGCCGTTGTATTTCCCAAATAATTGATTTTGTCCGCCAAGGCAACTACGTCTTGCTGGTTTAGCTTAAAAGCGCTTCGCCACTTAGCCATCATGTCCCCAGCTTGTTCAGCTGTGACGTCAAATGCCACACCCATTTTTACTGCATCCTCGGCGAATTGCATCAAATCTTGCCGCGCTATTCCGGCTTGTCCGCCAGCAGCTACTATCTTCGCGATATCATCAGCTGCCATTGGTAAATTGGTCGATAATTTTAGTACGTCTTCATTCATTTGTGCGAATTGCTGTGGCGTATCAAAGTCAACGACTTTACGTACATCTGCCATGGCGCTTTCGAAATCAACAGCGGCTTTGGTGGCCGCTATTAACGGTGCCGCGCTAATTGCAACTTTGGTTGCTGTACTGCTGAGTTTACTTTTCGCACTGTCAAAGGCCGCCTGTGCTTTTTGCTTTCTGGCCTGGGTATCCAAGATGTCGGACCGTCGCTGTGTCAAATCGTTGATACGGGCCTGGAGAGCGGCAATCTGCCGATACGATGCTACGCTAACCTGGCCTGTGGCCCGCTGTTCAGCGGATGCCGCCCGCTGTGCGCTCCGCATAGCGTCATTGGCCGCCTTAATTTGAGTCTTCAACTCTTTGGACTCGGCGATAGCCCGCTGCATAGACGACGCGACAGACCCATCCAGCCGTCCTTTGATAGCAATGGCTAATTCCATGACACGGCTCATTTTACCGCCCTCCCTTCTTAGCCTTCTTCATTTCTTCTTCTTCCCGTTCGACTTCTTCGTTCATGACTTGAATCCACTCATAAAAATCACCGATTGGCTGATCCAGGAACCATCCAATCGGCGTTTTCGTGTACTTCGCCAGCCTCATGGCCGATAATCTTATATTTTCTACGGCTCCTTGGGAAGCAAAAAATTCTGCGCTTTCAAGCAGGCTGCCATAAAGTCCGGACCACTCAGGTTGAGGATATCATCATACTTCATTTTGGCTGCCGCCGCGGCCACGATGGCCTGGTATTCCATCGACAAGGCCGGTACGGCCATGAGTTTATCTTTCTTTTTAGCCTGGTTCATGCATGCCAGCAGGGCATAGCCATTCAACTTCGTAAAATCAAAATAAATTTCCGTCTGTCCATTCGGCAGTGGTTTTGTCAGATGCAGGATGTTTTCCTGGTCTACGATTTCAGCGTTGACGAGTTCGTTTTCTTTTTCTTTCATGGGAATCCTCCTAGTTCATACCAATATTGGCGCGAACCTGCTGTAACAGGTCAATACCGTTTACGATGGCTTTGTAGCCGTATTTGTCGATTTCACAGAGCGTAGCGCCGCCCATTTCGATTTTGAAGTACGTACATTCGATGACGGTTTCACTGTCCGTCTTGGACCCGGCTTTGAATTTGCCAGGGTTGTGGCTCTTGACGCGGCCGCGAACGGCGACACGGTACTGCTCGTGTTCATAATCATTGGCTCCGCTATCCCAGTTCTGGATGTCCGAGTAGAGTTCCAGTGCCAATGTACTGCCGCCGACCAGGCGGGAACTTGTTTTCGTCGGCACCTGCCAGGTCATCTTTAATTCCAAGGAATCAAAATGGCCAGCGATGGGCGCTTCGATTTTACCAGCGACGCCGATGCCTTCAATATCTTCTGTCAGCGATTTTAAATCCGGCAATTCGACTTCGTTGACGCCGATTAAATCGTCGGCGCCGTCGATATAAGCCCGCATATCATTGATGACTTCCGGGATTTTATTTACTGCCATGAGTTTCCCTCCTTACGAGAATAATACTTCAAAATTCGATACGTCATACTCAAAGGTATCTTCAATGTCCTGTGCCGGGACAGGCGGCGTCAGCTTCGTGTGGATCCGGAAGATGCCGGCCAGTAAATCAGTCGTCGGGTTTTCATCAGCCAAAAACTGGACACTGGCCCCTAAGAGATATCCTCGTGACGTCAGCCCATTCAACCGCACCTGTTCGCTATCTACCAGCGTTTTTACCAGTCTCGGAGTGATTGGCTGGTCTGTCTTCTGCCAGTTCGTTAAAATGAAGGTGACATACTGCCAGTTGAACATGCGCCGGACACAGATGAACATATCTTTGACATCTGTCGTGCCCGGATAAGCGCCGGTAAAGTTCCCCCAAGACTTCCAGCCGCCGGAGAAATTCAAGCCCGTAACGATGCCCTGTTCATTCAGCAAATTGGCCTGTGTCAGATTGAGATTTACTTCACTGCCATCTTTCAGGCACAGCCCTGTCGCCTGTAATGTCTGGTTGGACGGCGACTGATACGGGACGTCATCGTTATTGCCGTCGGTAACGCCGATGATGCCCATGATATGGGTCGATAAGTGGAAAACCATATCGCCATTTTTAGCGCACGGCCAGCAGACAATCTGGTTGTTCCCCGTGTAATTGTTGCCGTTTTTCCACATATTGACGTCGGCGTATTTTTTGACCTGTTCCGTATTGATGTCTACCAGTACCATGCAAGGGAACAAGCCGTCGATTTTAGCCGCTTTGGCTTTCATGACAGCGGCAATGGCCGTCTTTTCAGACCATCCCGGTGCTGCCAACAGGCCTGGAACTTTGCCAATCTGGAAATAAATATCGTCGACGAGTTCCAGCCCTTTGTTTTTGCCATCCGTGGACATGCCGCCGATGATATCGTCATCTTTGACAGCCGTCGGATCTAATTTGTCATAAGCAACATTGATGCTCGATACGGAGGCCAGGGCACCATCATCCAAGAGGGTAATGATGAGCTGACCATCATCGTCGTATGCCGCCGTATAGTCCTTATCCAAGGTGGCTGCGGACTCGTCTGCACTGCCCTTGACTGTCAGCGTATGCAATAAGGCCGGATCCGTAATGATGACCTGTTTCTTCGTAACTGTCTTGGCTGTGTCCGAAACGGATACTTTATGTTTGGCTGGGTCCAATACATTGACAAATACAATTGGTTTTACATTGTACAGTTTGAATTCGGTATACATCGCTTCGCAGAGCGTGTACTTATCCCAGTCGGGATGATACCCCAAATTCTGCGTCGCTTCCTTCCAGCTGTAGCAGATGACGGGTTTATTGACATAGGCCGTCGGGTCTTCTGTCAGATGGACAGGCGCCGTCCCGAAGACAACCGGCAATCCGGAATCAGTGGCGACAGTCGCCACAATCGAGGTCGGGACTTCGCTTGCTTTTACGCCATGGAAAAATGCCATTTTATTTACCTCCGTGTAATGCCATGGCCCGTTTATACATGATATTTCTCAACGAGCCTGTAGATTTAACTTCTTTTTGTGCCGCATCCAATTCGCCCGCTGTGACGAACAGATGCTTATATACCGGGTCGTCCTTATATTTTGCAGGAATCCCGTCTGCGAAAATCTGATTCGTGTGGATTTCCGTGTCTTTATAGGATGGGCCGACGTAGATGACCGGCCCGCTGTTTTCACTCATCGTATCTGCCTCCTAAAACCTCCCAATGAGTTTGACGTGGCTGCGGAATGAATACGTCGAATTCAATGACACCTACCCATTGCGGGAACGGCTGGTCATCGGGAATTGTCGTCTTGATATTCCCATCATCCATATCAATGAACCATTTCTTGGCAATGGGATTGTTGGCCAGCAGGTGATAGCGGATGAATTCGAGGAAATGGAACAACATATTCGCTCCATAGGTCATATCTTCGTCGTAAATGGTCGCGTAGATGACGATAGACGTAACAGACTTATCCCGGTCGTCTGTCGTAGCTTCTGGCCGTACCACGACGGCCGGACAAAGTTTTTTTTGGTCTGCCCGGTTATTCGCCCTGGGCAGGAATCCGGCATATACATTTACGTCCGTATCGACACTCGAAAAGATATTTTCTGGCCGGCCTTCACAATATTCCTGGTAAGCCGTGAATTTTTCTTTCAAGAATTCCGCGATACCTTCCGCACATTCCAATGGGGTCATCGCATCACTTCCCTAATCTGTATTCGATTTCATGTTCCAATCGTTCTTCAAAAACATCACTGCCACGGTCCATCATGACGCTCAGGACATCGGGATTGCCGAATAACTGCGGCACCGCCGGCCCATAGATACCTTTCAGCGGGTATCGTTCCTTGCCCTTACGGGCGACGAATGCCCCGCCCAGGCTAAAGCCGCGGGGGACATGCGTCATTTTCCCTTGTTTTACAGATATGAAGACGCCGTCCCGCCGCTTCTTGGCCTGGTATTTATGGATTGCCTCGGGCGCCCCTTTGACAAGGATGGTAGCGCCGTCTTCATCGGCCCGGATCTGCGCCTTGGCTTTCAAATCCCCGTCCTTCATGGTATAAATGCTTCGGATTTCCTTCGTTCCGGCCTGCCGTGCCGCTCTGGCCGCCCGCTTCCCGGCCGCTACGGCTGCCCTGGCGATTTCTTTGTCGCTCAGAGTGGACAAGGCATCCATTATTTTTTTATTTCCCTGGATGTCGATTTCTACGCTCATAGGCCCTCCTAGTGATTCTTGTGCAGGGTCATCGTCATGATACCCATGTCGTCGATGACGTTATCTACCAGGCAGTAATCGCCATCGACAGTAAAACTTTCTCCTTCCGCTGGAACTTCTCCGTAATCGTCCTTAGCGATATGAATGATTATGACCTGGCCATGGGTTCCCTCAAAACCGGAATAGATTTCCTGTGTCTGGAACATATTGTCTTCTTTGGGACTCTGCACGATGCATGTATACTTCTTGCCATTCAGCTCATGCGTCTCGGCGAATTCATCGGCATTGAGAAAAGCCGGAATGTCCGAAGCTACCATTTCTTTGAACGTGCTCATTTTTGGACGGCTGCGGCGGCATCAGCCTGGGGCAGTTCCATCTCCGGTTCGTCTGCCGGCGGTTCTTCCGTCTCTTGCTCATTAGCCGGGGCCACTTTGTCCCCAACCAAGGCGACAACTTGTTCATCGGCCCGTTCCATGAGTTTTTCCGCTTCATCGTCTGGCAACTCGAACGAGTCGCCAGTCCGATATAAGTGCTTGCCCATGGAAACGCAGCCGTATGTAACGACTAACTTCATGGTCATCCCTCCTATTTCGCTTTGATGACAGCCCAATCGTCTACAAACTGCGGAGCCAGGACGCAACGGCAGTACATGTAGAAGCTCAATACCTGCGTATCCTTATTGCCGTTATAGTACGGCACATACGGTGCAACGAAGGTTTCGTAGGCCGTGCCGGCATCATTGAGCAGGGTGCAGGCACCATGGAGCTGACTGCCACGGCCTGGAATAGCGATGATGGCCGTATCGGGGTCGATGAAATACTGCGATTTCCCGGCATCGTCGGTGTACGTTTCTGCATAGGTATAGACGTCGAGGTTCAGCGATTTGATGCGCCCGACGTGAGTGATCTGCGGACTGATAATCTGCGGCTGGAAGCCCATGAGGGACAGATTGTCCGCCGTCGGAACCATCATCCATTTCATGATCTGGTCGTTACTCAGCAAATAATCTGCGATGTTTTTCCCACAAATCATCATCGTTGGGACAATACCGGCGTCTTCCTGGATGAGTTCCGAAGCGTTCTTGATGTCACTGTAAATCGTCGCGCCGGCTTTATCCCAGGTTGTCGTCGGCGTGACTTTATGGTCAAAGTCAAACGCGATGGTGTCAATCAACACCGTCTTGCCGTCATCGGCATAGCCTTCGATGTCGCACTTGCCAGTCTGCAAGATATCCGCCGCCATCTTCGCTTTGCGGTTGATGATAGCGTTCTGTAAATCCACCATATCTTCGGCCTGCTTGATGGCTGCGCGCTGGGCCGGCGTCGTCGTGCTGTAGATGTTTTCGCCGAAGCCGCGTTCCGATAATTCTTCCGGATCTACTACCTTACTCGGCCCCATCATCGGCGGCTGGTAGATAGCGATTTTAGACCCCGTGTCTTTCAGGCTCGCGCCTTTCGCACCGCGAACGACAAAGGGGGCCAGCTGACGGCCACGCTTGCGGTATTCTACGGCAATCTTGGTCGTAACGGCTGTCGCCGGTACAAGCGGGAAAAAGGTATCAAGCAAAAAAGATGCCGGCGGCGTAATCCGTTCCATTGCCTGCATCAAAGATACAGTATCTCTCAATTCAATAGCCATGTTCAGTTCCTCCTAGTGTACAGATGTCAAGAAAATACCGGCATTTCGCAATTCTTCTTCATGGGCGTCAACCGTATCTTCGCTGGCGGCAATGAGGTATTCGCGATGGAATCGGCCGGAAACATAGACCGTCGCAACGGTGGCTTTATCATCTACGTCGCAACTCAAAATAGCATTGGCAACAGCGGCTTTAGCCGTAGCCACAGCAGCTGTCCCGGTAACGGTCATCAACGTACCGCGTTTCATGGCTGTCCCA
>AUXO016542428.1_pt1 | contig 14996 bp, 17 predicted proteins | sample 768731 | NCBI WGS metagenome assembly AUXO01 (sample SAMN02715735, study PRJNA202380) | gut metagenome | biome: sheep rumen | host: Ovis aries | place: New Zealand: Palmerston North
ATTGTATCCTCCTCTCGCCTATATCTAAGTATAGACTTGCTCCGTGTAAAAACCCGATAGTCACCAGAAAATATTTTGCAACTTAACCTGGCGTATCGGCAACCTCACACATCTAAGCACGTCACACACTCAAAATTATACACAATAATTATATGAAAATCAAGGCTTTTTTTTACTTTTTAACTTTTTTTAATTATTTTTTGTGCAATATTGCTTAACCACCTTCCAAATGTTATAATTTTTATGGTGATTGTAATGAAAGTATCAATATTAGGTTCTGGGGCTTATGGATGCGCTCTAGCAACCGTTTTAAACGACAATAAACATTCAGTGACTTTATGGACACACTTTGAAAAAGAAGCAAACACACTAAAAGAAACATTAGAAAGCCCAAAATTGCCAGGGATAAAACTTCCAAAAGAATTACATTTTACATCTAATATGGAAGAAATCGAAAAATCAGAATTAATAATTATAGCAATACCAACCGCTTTTTTAAATGATGTCGCCAAAAAACTAAAAAAACACTACAAAAACCAACCCATTTGTGTTGCGACCAAAGGAATTGAACAAGGTAGCTGCAGATTCGTTTATGATATTTTAAAAGAAAACTTAAATACAGACAAGCTAGCAGTTATCTCTGGACCATCTTTTGCTATTGATATTGCCAAAAAAGCCCCTGTCGGACTAGCTTTGGCCTCTCAAGATAAAGAAACAATAGAATCCGTAGTTAGAGCCCTATCTAACAATAAATTTAAACTTAGAAAAACGAACGATATAACCGGAGTCGAAATATGTGGAGCAATTAAAAACGTCATTGCTATTGCTGCCGGAATTATTTCTGGAATGGGTGCTACAGACTCTACTAAAGCCATGTTTCTAACAGAAACACTGCATGATATAAAATCATTAATAAAAGGATTAGGTAGTGATGGAGATACAGTTTTAACATATGCTGGATTTGGTGACCTACTCTTAACCTGCACAAGTGAAAAAAGCAGAAATTATTCATTAGGATACCTAATTGGAAAAGGCGCCACAAAAGAAGAAATAGATAAATATATTAAAGAAACAACTATAGAAGGGCTATACACATTAAGCGCCATAAATGATCTAGTTAAAGATAAAGACGTTGATATGCCTATAATAAACTTAATTGATGAAATAATTTATAAAAACAAAAACCCAAAAGAATTAATCAACTTTCTAATTAAAAAACCATAAAAAAATTCCTTAACACAAAGGAATTTTTATTTTGCTGCTTTATCAAAACCATATTTTTTATTGAATTTTTCAACACGTCCAGCTTTTTTAGCCGCTCCTTGTTTTCCAGTAAAAAATGGATGACATTTATCACAAACTTCAACTTCTAACTCTGGCTTGTTTGATCTTACAGTAAAAGTGTTTCCACAAGCACAAGTAACTTTAGTTTCCATATATTCTGGATGAATACCTTTTTTCATATTATCTCTCCTTCCGCCATGACCTAAATAAAGTCATAGAAATTCATAAGCGAGTATATTGTAGCAAACATTTTTTCAAAAATCAAGCACTAAATAATACTTTGTCCGAAATTTTAATCACCTTTTGGCCAATTAGATTATATCTATCGTTATTTAAAACTTCACTACTTACAAAACTAATATCAACAAATTTAATATCATATTTTTTACACGCCGATTTATATTTTTCATTAATATAATATATTACATCAGCTGCGTTACTATCATTATTATATGGATTATAAGTGCCTATAAATAAGATGTTTTCTTTGCAGTATTCTCTAATTAATCCAAACAATTTTTCCAAATCTAAAATAAGTTCGTCGACATAATCATAAACTCCAGCATAATTAATATTTTGATCACTCAATTTAGCAAAAACATCTTCAATACTAACACTTAAAGTTACCAAATCCGCCTTGATTAATGAATTTTTCAAAGTAATTTTTTTATAACTATGATTATCATTTATAGCATTCATTAAATCCGGAATTCTTTCATTTTCTAAAGCAAACTCATGCACATATTTTTCTAAAACTTTCTTCTCCTTTAAATACTCCTGCACATAAAATGAATATCCTTTTACCTTATTTCCCTTACTATCTATAATATATTTAGAAGAATCTCCAAGAGCTAAATAATAAACCTTTCTATCTACATTAGCCACATATATTAATATAACCATCAGTACAACAAAAATCATAAAAACAATTTTTTTCATTTTTCACCTCAAAAAAAGTAGATTAAAATCTACTTTATTTTATTACTTATCTTTAAAATTATTCATCAATAAGCCATATTTTCGCACCAACATTAGTAAGCTTTTGAATCAAATCTCCATACCCTCTAAGTAAATGCTTAATATCGGTAATAATTGTTTCACCATTAGCCGACAAAGCCGCAAGTATAAGAGCCGCCCCCGCTCTTAAATCACTAGTTTTAACAACCTTACCATTTAATTTAGTAGGGCCATGAACTGTAATTGTATCACCATTAATTTCTATGTTGGCGCCCATTTCATTTAAATATTTAATATTTTGAAATCTATTCTCATATATAGTTTCTTTTAAAGTACTGTCACCTTCTGCCATAAGTAAAAGTGTTGTTATAGGCTGCTGAAGATCAGTCGCAAACCCAGGATAAACAGCCGTTTCTATATTAACGGGCTTTAAATGACTGACTTTGTTAGTTATTACGCTATCTTCCCTTACTTCAAAACTAGCACCCATTTCATTTAACTTATCAAAAAAGCTCTTTAAATGTTCTGGTCTTATATCGCAAATTTCTAAATTTTTTCCATTCATAACTCCAGCCAAAATATAAGTCCCCGCTTCAATTCTGTCAGGAATTACCCTTACCATACCGCCACTTAATTTACAAACGCCAGTAATTGTTAACTTCGTAGTATCCTTTCCCTGAATCTTAGCCCCTGCGCTATTTAAAAATTCAATTAAATTCCCTATTTCAGGTTCCGAAGCAGCGTTTTCTATAACCGTTTTTCCTTCCGCAAACACCGCTGCAAGCATTATATTAACTGTCGCTCCTACACTAGGAAAAGGAAGCTTTATATTCGCACCAGTAAGTTTATCCGCATAAATAGTATATAGCTGCCCTTCTTGTCTCACTGTTGCCCCTAGTTTTTCAAAGCCATTTAAATGGAAGTCAAAAGACCTCTTTCCAATAGAACATCCCCCAGGTAAACTTATAACAACCTTTTTAAACCTCGCAAGTAATGCCCCCATAAAATAATATGAAGCTCTAAGTTTTGTAGAATATTCAGTAGTTATATCCTTATTCACCATATTAGTACTATCAATATATAAACTATCTCCATCAAATTTTAAATCAACATTCAAATACTGCAAAATTTCCATTAAACTATTAACATCAGAAATCCTTGGGACTTTTTCAATAACAACCTTATCAGAAAGTATCGCCGCTGGTATCAAAGAAACCGCGCTATTTTTAGACCCACTTATATAAATTTTTCCGTTTAAGACTTGCCCACCAATAACTTTTATTTTATCCATAAAATCACCGCCATTTTTAAATAAACTCATCTATTACCATTATATCACTTTATAATAACTATTTTACTATTATTTTAATATAATAGATTCTCTTTAAAAAAAATAAGTAAGCCCTATAACAATTAAAACACTACCTCCAGCAATAGTTGCTAGTTTTCCAAATAATCTCGCAATTTTATTACCTAGGAATAAACCTAAATAAGTAAATGAGGAACTTGATATCGCAAACGAAAAAAGAGAAAAGAATATATTTTTACTCACTTCTGTCAACGTAATGCCAACTGAAAAGCTATCAATACTTACTGCTAAAGCAAAAAGAAAAAAATCAGCCAATTTCAATTTTTTAACTTCTGTTTCCTTAAAAGAAGAAATAAACATCTCCGTCCCAATAAAAGACAAAATAACAAAAACTATAATATCTGGATTTATACTTATAAAATTTAAAACAAATTTACCTGCTAAAAGTCCCATTAAAGGCATAAAAAAATGAAAAATGCCAGTTATAAATGAAAGTAAAAGCTTATCCCTATTACTCATACCTAAAGTTCCATAAGCAAGTGATAAAGAAAAAGCATCCATGCTTAAACTAACAGCGATTAAAATCTGAAGAAAAAAACTCATAAAAAGCCTCCTATAAAATAATATGGGAAGTTTCTATTTTTAAGACAAGTATTTTCGCAGTATTTCTTTGACTATAGACTTATATTGAACATCAGTATTTTCCTCCGCCTCTATCAAACAAAGGGGTGGAAATAATACGCACCACCAATTATCTCCTTCACCTTTTCCTAAAGTAACAAGTAACGATTCATAATATCCTTCTTCATACTTAACCCCTTTATATTCTTTCATAGGAAAATAATTATAACCATAATTAATATTATATTCCAAATTATATTTTTCACTATTTAAAACTTTTTCAACATCTTTATCAACCAGTTCTAAATTATCCACAATAATTTCTCTAGCCTCATCACTATTTTTCGCATTCTTAAGCAAATCATACATAGTTATCTCAAGTTTATCTCTAACTTTTCCTTTGATAAACTGATCATAATTAGAATTACTATTAGGAATTATTCTTATTCTTAAAGCATCCCGAGGGACCTTTAAACTCTTAACAGCGCTATCTGAAACAAACATATAAAACAAACAAATTATCATTAATAATATTATACATTTTTTCATTAATATCACCTAATTAATAATGAACTAATTAATAAAAAAATATTCAAAAAAAACAAGTGATTTTTCTAAACCACTTGTCTCTAACTTTATTTTTCGACAACACTTAAAACTAGCCTATCCTCATCACCATCTATAACTTTTAAAAAACCATCTTTATAAATACCTATTGTTTGTGGGATATCTGCAATAATATATTCTTTGCCATTTATTAAAACCTTATATTCCAAAGACTTATTACTTACACAAGACCCTTCAGTACATTTATCAACAATAGATGTCAATTTAATACTCGTATAGTCTTTGTTAGCAACCTTCACAACTTGGTTTTCTTCCAAGCTAAACTCAGAATTTAACTGGATTTTTTTATTTCTATCAAAAAATTTTAATGAAACAAGAAGCGCAAAAGCAACCGTAAATAAAACAACAAATATCATCATATTTTTATTTTTCATGGTATCCTCCTTACTTATGATAACTTTCATTATTATTAATTTTATAAGACCTATATATTTGTTCTAAGAGAATAATTCTAAAAAGTTGATGAGGAAAAGTCATTTTAGAAAACGAAAGTAAATAATTACTTCTTTTCTTAACATCCTTAGACAAACCATAAGAGCCACCAATAATAAAAGTAATTTTAGAATTATTATTAAATATTCTATTCATTTTTTTAGCAAAATCCATTGAAGAAAGACTCTCGCCATTAATATCTAAAGCAATAACAAACTCATCCTCTTTAATTTTTGAAAGTATTTTATCACCTTCAATTTTTAAAGCTTTTTCAACATTGGCCTCATCCATCACTTCTATTACTTCCACTTTTGAAAACTTTGAAAGCCTTTTCAAATATTCTTCAGCAGCTAAAGTAAAATATTTTTCTTTAATTTTACCAACACATATTATTTTTATCATACCTCTATTAACTCCGTGCTTTCCTTTTGTTTAGCGATTATTATCTTTGGAACTTCCTTTTTCTTGCTTTTTAAAGTTGAAATTAATGCCTCTTCAGCAGCCTCAGGAGTGTTGTTTTCTTCACTAAGATGAATTAGTACTATTTTTTTAGTATTATTAGAAACAAATTCTGATAAATATTTAGAACTCTGCTCATTAGATAAATGCCCTTTATCACTTAAAATTCTCTGCTGAAGATGATAAGGATATTTGCCCTCCTTAAGCATTCTTACATCATGATTACTCTCAAATATATATAAATTTTTCCCTTTTAGTTTTTCAAAATTTCTAACATTAATATATCCAGTATCCGTAATATGAACAATAGACTTATCATTACTGGTAAATATAAAACCATAAGATTCAGCCACATCATGTGATGTCTTAATCGGAACAACATTTAAATCTTCTATATCCGTTTCAGAAGAAAGATAAACATAATTAGCTAAGTTAAAATTAAGCTCACTATGCATTTTAGGCGTTAAATACACTACCGGTTTATACTTTTTTAAAAATACTCGAAGCCCAGCCACGTGATCAACATGAGTATGCGTTAAAAACACGATCATTATATCTTTAGGGTCTATTCCAATACTTCTTAAAGACCTCTCTATATAAGCGCAGCTTGGGCCAACATCAACTAAAAATTTTAACCTGCCTGTTTCAATATAAGTAGAGTTGCCCTTGCTACCACTTGCCAAAACACATGCCTTCATCGGTACATCGTCATCGGATCTATTCGGCAGTAGTTACAGCCTTTCCAAATCTCATAATGAACATGAGGACCAGTTGCTACCCCAGTCATTCCAACATAACCGATAACTTGCCCTCTAGCTACAACATCGCCTTTCTTAACAGCAATTCTAGACATATGTGCATAAACAGTTAAATAGCCATTGTTATGATTAATTATTACATGATTACCAAAGCTATAATGATAACTAGCTTCAACAACCTTGCCATTATTCGTCGCATATATCCTTGAACCATATCCGGTACCACTTATATCAAGGCCGCCGTGTAACTCACGCTTACGTGTAACTGGATTGGTACGCCATACATATCCACTACTTATTGTCCATCCACTATCAGTCGGCCATCCCCAGCTTGTCGTACTTCCCACATCAGGAATATATTTATTTCCCTTAACAACAATTTTATTAACAGGATCTTTAAGCACAACTTTTCCTCTAGGATCGACATAAACAATTGTACCATTAATTTTTTTTACCTTTTGAGAAACTCTATCAAGACCTTTAGCTCCTTCTTGAATAACCTTATCTTGTCCCATTGCTAAATTATCATCATATCTCTCTTCAGTCGCAAACTGACTATCAATATCTTTAACAACATAAGATTCCTCGACAATTCCTATTTGTGGGTTTGTTTCAGATATTTTAAGTTTTTGCCCAGGATAAAGCAAATTATTTCTACCTGTTAAATCTGTGTTAGAAATCAAAACTTCTTCAGGGCTGATTTTGTTATTAAAAGCAACGCTCTCAACCGTATCACCTGCCCTAACTTCATAAACTGATTCACTATGATTATCGCCATATAATAAATATTGAGCAAGGTCGCCATAATCGGCAAAAATCCTACTAGTAACAGGGACATAAGTCCTTTTAACAGTAATATCCTCATTGACATAAACACTTTGAATGTTCTCACCGGTTGACTCTATTTTAACCTGGGTATCATCAATATAAGCCCTATATCTATCGTCGCCAACAAAAGTATTTATCAAAGCCTCGACCGCGTCACTAAATACCTTCTTTTTAAGAACATATACACTCTGAGTTTCTATTTTATTATCTTCAGTATTCTTTTTAATTTTAAACTCATAACCTAAAATAGTAAAATCTGCTTTCTTACTTATTTTCTTATAAATTGAAGAAACCGAAGAAACCTTATCATCATACGTGTTTATTTTTTTTATAAGAAGTCCCTTAGGTGAATAAATCTTATTTACACTAAACTTTTTTTTATAGTATTCCCCGTTTTTATCTATGTAATCTTCTAAAGCTTTCTTAGATTTTACCGTTCCAAGTAATTGATCATCTAAATATACCTGATAAAATGTGTTTGGTGTAACATTTTTATTGTATCCAAATCCACAAACAAACAAAGAAAAACAAATTGTTAAAACAGTTATAATTTTCTTCATTAAACCACCTACTCACTATTTTCCATATTGAAAAATGAACTAGTATTCCTCTTAAAAACTAAATTAACCGTCGCTGTTGGTCCATTACGATGCTTAGCTATTATAAACTCACTCTTGCTTGTGTTTTCATCGATTGCCGCCTCTTTATTATAATAGTCATCTCTATATAAAAATGCCACAATATCCGCATCCTGCTCAATTGAACCAGACTCTCTTAAATCAGAAAGCAAAGGTCTTTTCTCTTCTCTTCCCTCAACACTACGCGAAAGCTGCGCAAGAGCAATAACCGGAATATTTAATTCCATTGCCATCGTTTTAAGAGACCTTGAAATTTCAGATACCTCTTGCTGCCTTTGACCAGCATATTTTGAAGAACCACTAATTAACTGTAAATAATCAATGATAACAACATCTAACCCGTCTTCTGAATTAGCAAGTCTTCGGCACTTTGCCCTCATTTCGCTAACTGTTACCCCAGGCGTGTCGTCAATAAAAATTTTCGTATCTGCAAGTCTACTTATAGCCTCATTAACTCTCTTCCAGTCGTTATGCTCAAGCTTTCCTGTCCTAAGCTTTGAAGCTTCAATTTGCCCAACAGATGAAAGCATTCTTGAAATAAGCTGCTCAGCGCCCATTTCCATATTAAATAAAGCTACACTTTTTTTAGCATTTAACGCCATATTAACCGCCATATTTAAAGCAAATGCTGTCTTACCCATTGCCGGTCTCGCGGCTAATATAATAAGTTCATTTTCATGAAACCCAGAGGTTAATTTGTCTATGTCGTAATATCCACTAGGAACCCCAGTAATATCACCTTTTAAAGAAGCAAGTTTTTCTAAATCAGCCTGCGCCTTGAACAAAACATCTTGAATTGTTTTAAACTCGCTACCTCTCCTATTCCTAACAACCTCAAATATTTTCTTTTCAGCATCATCAAGAATTTCCCCAATATCATCAGTAGAAGAAAAACCACTATTAGCAATTTCTGTACCAGCTTCTATTAAATTTCTTCTTAAAAACTTTTCTTCAACTATCTTTATATATTCATCAGCATTAGCGGCTGTTGGAACAGAACTTATTATTTGTGTTAAATATTCAACCCCGCCAACTTGATTCAAAAGTTTTTTTCTTTCAAGCTCTGCTGTAACTGTTGTAATATCAATTGGTGATTTATTGTCAGCTAAATTTTTAATTGTCTCAAATATTTTTTTATGAGAATCTAAATAAAACATATCTTTATTTAAAACTTCAATTATCTTTTCTAAAGCTTTCTCACTTAAAAACATTGAACCCAAAATCGATTGTTCAGCATCTATCTTTTGTGGCATTGATCTTTCATTCATTTATATCACCTACTTGTGTAATTCTACCTTTAAATTAGCTTCAACTTTTTTATGTAAATTAATTTTAACATTAGTAATTCCCAAGCTATTTATAGGAACATCAATTTTAATTTTTTTCTTATCAATATCTATTCCCTTCTTCACAAGCTCCTCAGCTATTTGTTTAGAACTTATTTGGCCAAAAACTTGATCGTTTTTTCCAGTTTTCACCTTAAACTTTATTACCATTTTCTCAAGTTTTTTCTTTACCTCTTCACATTCTTTAATTAAAAGTGTTTCTTCCAAAGCTCTAGTTTGAGTCTGCTTCATCAAAACCTTAGAACTTTCTTTAGTTTCTAAAACCGCTTTTTTATTATTGATAAGATATAATCCATAGCCATCCTTAACATTTATTATATCATCTTTTTTACCTTGCTTTTTAACATCTTCAAGCAATATAACACGCATACTATTCCCCCTTAATAATTTTTTCTAGCATTTCTTTAACTTCATCAAGTGTTTTATCTTTTAAAACAGCAGCAGCTAACGAAGTTCGCCCTCCGCCACCAAGCTTTCTCATAAGTTCGCTTACATCAATATCTCCATTAGACCTTGCGCTTACAAAAATCTCACCGTCTTTTCCACAGCCCATAGCAATTGAAACATTTACACCTTGAAATCTAAGCATCTCATCAGCTAGCTTTGCAACAGTAATATTACTGCATGTCTTATCATTAATAATGCATAAATAAACATGTTCTTTTATTTTTACATTATCCTTTATATATCTATACCTATCAGCCATGACATCAACAGGTTCACTTAAAAATTCTCTAGACTTTCTCATATCTGCTCCATTTTCAAGCAAGTACGATGCCACCATAAATGTTAAAGGTGTTGTTTGGAAGTTAAAATTATACGTATCATTACAAAGACCTGCAAATAAAACAGTATAAAATGAACTATCAAGTTTTATATTTTCATATTTCAAATATTCTGTAACTATCTCAACAACACTAGACTTATCTTCATCTATGTATTCACATACATTCCCATCTATCTTTCGTATTGCTTTTGAATGATGATCAATAACTATTTTATCCTTTATCCTTTTTAATAAATTTTCATCTTCAGCAAAATCGCAATTATTGACATCAAAAACAATTAAAAGCGCTTTTTCACCGTCAATCATTTCTTCATATTTAAACGGAATAACAAGATTATTTTCATTTAAATAATTTATAGCTTTATTAAGCGATTTATTAATTAAATTTTTCGGTGCAACAATAACACTATCTTTATTCATCCTTTTTAAAATCTCACTAAATACAATAGCCGAACCCATACCATCTAAATCCGGAGTACTATGTGTCATTAAAATTATTTTTTCATATTTTTTTATGCTTTTAGTAAGTTCTTCAAAAAAATCACGCACAGCTATCACCTTCTATAACATTATACTATATTTTATCAAACTTGTCCTCTTAAGAAAAGAAAAAAACAGGAAAACCTGTTAAAATCATTATTAAAACTAAAAAATAAATTGTTTTTACTTTTCTTTTAATCTTTTAGCCAAATTTGTGATTTTATTAAGCCTATGATATAAACCTGATTTTGTAATTTTATTACCTGTTTCCACACTTATTATTTGACTAAGTTCGAGTAATGAAACATCTTGGTATTTAAGCCTATATTCCGCAGCTTCTTTTTCTTTATCACTTAATAATTCAAAAACATCTTTTTCTTTTAAATATTCAATATTCTTTACCTGCTCACTAGCCGTTTCAACAGCTCTATCAACATTAGCCTGCTCACAGTTATTAAGCCTATTAGTCATATTCTTATGGTCCCTATATATTCTAATGTCTTCATAATATAAAACGGCTTTTGTCGCGCCAATTATTCTAAGTAAATCACCTATTTTCTCTGCTTCCTTAATATAAACCATATACCTATTATCTCTATGTAAAACTTTACTATTTAAATTAAAACCATTTAACAGTTTTTGAACAAACTTGGCATAATCCAAATTATTTAAATTAAATTCAAGATGATATCGTGACTTTTTAGGATCATTCACACTCGCACTAACCAAAAATAATCCCCGCAAATAAGCTCTAATAAGATCTTCGTCAGCCCATATAAATTCCTCAGGAACCTTGTTTATAATACCCAAAGACTTTAATATATAATCAGTTTTACTCTTTACCTCAACCACATACAATATCTTCTTACTATAGTTATAACCTTTTCTAACCGCCACACTAGGATATATATGATATATTTCCTTAAAAAGTGTGTATATTCGGCGCGCCACACTATTGTTTTCGGTAACTATCTTAATTTTTCCATCAAATTCATAAAAAGAATTAACAATAGCCGAAAGTTCTGATATACTTTCAGCTTCCATATAATTTAATTTACTAACCTCATCTTTGACTTCAAAAGTAAAAGACACATTATCACCTTCAATCTAATAAATAAGAAATTATATCTATTGCAACCCTTAACGAATTATGCCTTATTGTTCCCTTTTCAATTGAAATATAATCATTTTCAATTGTAGAAACATTCATCTTTATAATGTTTTCTCTATCAACCTTAACTAAATCTTTTTGTTCAGTAGTTTCATAATTTTTAATAATATCAGAAGCTATGTTGCCAGTATTTAATACAACAGCATCGACCTTTCTTTTACCTAAATATTTATTAATTAATTTAACATGGTCTGTAGCCGAAAAATCATCCGTTTCCCCTGGCTGCGTCATAATATTACAAACATATATTATTTTAGCAGTTGATTTATCTATTTCCTTAATAACATCCTTACAAAGCAAATTTGGAATAATACTAGTATAAAGGCTTCCCATACTTAAAATAATCGCATCAGCTTCTCTAATAGCTTTTAAAACATCTTCGTTTACTTGTGGCTCTTTTTTATAATATACCCGCTTAATTTTTTCCTTAGAAGCTGTTATATTATGCTCCCCTGAAACCGTTTTACCATTAGTCATTTTAGCCATTAAAGTAACATTATCCTCAGTTAACGGAATAACCTTTCCTTTTAACCTAAGTAATGAATTAACAAGCTCAATCGCTCCGGACATATTACCAGCAATATCATCTGCCCCAGTTAAAAGTAAATTCCCTAAAGTATGCCCATCTAAATCACTAAAAGTCCTAAACCTATAATCAAAAAGTTTTCCAACATTTTCTTCATCCTCAGATAAACTAATTAAAACTTTCCTAATATCCCCTACAGCTGGAGTCTTAAATTCTTCCCTAAGTCTTCCTGTGCTGCTTCCATCATCACAAACAGAAACAATAGCTGATATTTCAAACGGTAATTTTTTAAGTCCTCTAAGTAAAGTACTTAAGCCTGTCCCCCCACCTAAAACTGAAAGCTTAGTCATATATATCATTCCTTCCACTTTCATTATAACACGGACTCTTTTTAAAACTATATATAAATAAAACTATTCCGCTTAAAATCATAATAATTGAAACTATTTGTGCTACTTTAAAAGACCCTAGCATCAAACTATCCATACGCAAGCCCTCAACAAAAAAACGCTCAGTACCATACCATATAAAATAAAAACTAGTTAAATATCCAGCCTTCATAAAAGATTTTTTGCGAATTATAAACATAACTATAAAACCTAATAAACACCACAAAGACTCATACAAAAACGTTGGAACATAATAATTACCATCTATATACATACCTTTTATAATAAAATTCGGTAAATACAAAGATTTTAAATAAGCTAGTGTTGTAACAGGACCATGCGCTTCTGCGTTAAAGAAATTTCCCCATCTTCCTATAGCCTGAGCAATTATTAATCCAATTACTATAAAATCTAAAATAAATAAGACATTCTTCTTTCTTTTTTTACAATAAACTAATATTGTTATTAAGCCAAATAAAAGTCCTCCATGTATAGCGAGGCCACCTTCCCATACCTTAAAAATACTTAATATATCAGAATAATAATCTAAATTAAATAAACAGTAGTAAATCCTAGCTCCAACTATTCCAAAAACTATTACATAAAAAAGCAAATCAGACATCTCATCTTCATTAATTTTATGTCTTACACTTTCACTTATTATAACCTTATATGAAACAAATACCGCCAGCAAAATGCATATAGAATAAATATGTATAGAAAAAAAGCCTAAATTTATCATATCATTAGCCCCTTTCTATTTTCTTTAATATTAATTCATCCAAAACAATGTTCATAATAGATATTAAAACTGACGCAAAAACAGCATACCAAATTCCATATATAACAAAATGTCCTCTTAAAATTAGTCCAACTATTTTAAGTATTATCAAATTAATAAATGGATAAAAAAGACCCAAAGTAACTCCTGTAATTGGAATAGTCAACCATACCAAAAAAGGCTTCAACGTTAAGTTCAATAAATATACTAAAATAGCCGCTAAAAAGCACCATAATCCATAATTTGAATTATCAATATAAATAGTATTTTGAAACAACAATGCTGTTGCCATAAGTATTACTGTATAACCAACAATTTTAATAATTAAACTTACTAATTGTTTTAATGTTCTTTTCATAATTCCACCTACTACCAATTATATCACATTATTTAAAAAATATTAAAAAAGTGAATCACACACCTATTCACTTTTCATTTCAAATAATATATCGCGAAGCTCCATTGCTCGTTCAAAATCTAAATTTTTAGCCGCTTCTCGCATCTCTTTTTCAACATTTATCATCATAAGCTCACGGTCCTTCTTCGAAACTTTCTTCTTGCTTTCCTTAATCCCAATATTATTAGATATAACATCTCTAATTTCTTTAACTATTGTCTTAGGAACAATTCCATATTTTCTATTATATTCTTCTTGAATACTTCTTCGTCTATTAGTTTCTTTAATTGCCATATCCATCGCAGAGCTAATCTCATCTGCATACATTATTACCCTACCATCTGCATTTCTCGCCGCTCTACCAATCGTTTGAATCAAACTTCTTTCACTTCTAAGAAAACCTTGCTTATCCGCATCCATGATAGCGATTAAACTTACTTCTGGGATATCAATACCTTCCCTAAGCAAATTGATACCAACAATAGCATCATATTTTCCACTTCGCAAATCATGAATAATCTGAAGTCGTTCTAACGTTTTCACCTCATTATGTAAATATGCCACTTTAATATCAAGCTTCTTAAGATAAACCGTAAGCTCTTCAGCCATTCTAATAGTTAAAGTTGTAATTAAAGTCCTTTCATTTTTATCTATTTGTTTATGTATCTGTTCCACTAAATCATCAATTTGATTAACAGTCGATTTAACTTCAATCTTAGGATCTAGAAGCCCAGTCGGTCTAATAATTTGTTCAATAACTCTATTACCACTTTTATCTATTTCATAGTCACCCGGCGTTGCTGAAACATAAATGACATTATCAATCTTTTTTTCAAACTCCGAAAAAGTAAGAGGTCTATTATCAAGCGCACTAGGAAGTCTAAACCCATAATCCACTAATGCTTGCTTTCGCATCCTATCACCATTATACATAGCTTTTACCTGTGGTAAAGTCACATGCGATTCATCAACAAGCAATAAAAAATCGTCACCAAAAAAATCTATCAAAGTTGTTGGAGTTTCACCAGCTTTTCTTAAAGCTAAATGTCTTGAATAGTTTTCTACGCCTCTGCAAAAACCAGTTTCCGAAAGCATCTCTATATCATAATTAGTCCTTTCACTAAGCCTTTGATATTCCAAAAGTTTATTTTGACTTTTAAATTTTTCTAATTGTTCTTCAAGTTCCTTCTTTATGTTTTCCACAGC
>AUXO013259927.1_pt1 | contig 14993 bp, 11 predicted proteins | sample 768731 | NCBI WGS metagenome assembly AUXO01 (sample SAMN02715735, study PRJNA202380) | gut metagenome | biome: sheep rumen | host: Ovis aries | place: New Zealand: Palmerston North
TTGGTGGTGGTACAGGCCGCGACGGTATTGGTGGAGCAACAGGTTCTTCAAAAGTTCATACAACAAAATCAGTTACAACTGCAGCCGCTGAAGTTCAGAAAGGAAATGCAGTTGAAGAAAGAAAGATTCAGAAGCTCTTCCGCAACAAGGAAGTTTGCCGCATGATCCGCCGCTGTAATGACTTTGGTGCCGGTGGTGTTTCAGTTGCAATCGGTGAACTTGCATCTGGTCTTGAAATCAATCTTGATAAAGTTCCAAAGAAGTATGATGGTCTTGATGGAACAGAACTCGCAATTTCAGAAAGCCAGGAACGAATGGCTTGTGTTGTTCGCAAGAGTGATGCAGAAAGATTCATCAAGCTTACAAACGACGAAAACCTCAATGCAGTAGTTGTTGCAGAAGTTACAAATACAGACAGACTCGTAATGAAGTGGCGCGGTAAAACAATCGTTGAACTTGACCGCTCATTCCTTGATGCAGCCGGTGCAGAACATCACGCAACTGCATTCATCCCAAGTCCTTCTGCTCCGGAAAAATCTCCTCTTGTAAGACCTCTTGCAGCTGTAGAAAAAGTTCTTGAATCAGAAGACTCTCTTAAAGAAGCCTGGCTTAAAAACATTAATGATCTTTCATGCTGTAGTCAGCGCGGACTTGGAGAAAGATTCGACGGTTCAATCGGAAGCGGATCTGTTCTCTTCCCATACGGAGGAAAATATCAGGGAACTCCTGAAGCAGGTATGGCAGCAAAGATTCCTGTTGTTTCACCAAAAGAAACTTCAACAGTCAGCCTTATGACTTACGGATATGATCCTTTTGTTTCAGACTGGTCAGCATGGCACGGATCACAGACAGCAGTTCTTTCTTCACTTGCAAAAATTGTTTGCCTTGGTGGTAAACCTGAAGCATGCCGTTTAACATTCCAGGAATTCTTCGGGCGCTGTGTAAACGAAAAAGCATGGGGTGCTCCAGCAGCAGCTTTGCTTGGTTCAATCGATGCACAGAAATCAATGGGAACTCCATCAATCGGCGGAAAGGACTCAATGTCCGGAACTTTCGAAAACATCAACGTACCAAATACTCTTGTAAGTTTTGCAGTTGATGTAGAAGATGTTAAAAACGTTACAAGCGGTTCATTCAAAAAAGCAGGAAGCGGCGTTTACCTTGTTACAGTTCCTTATTCAGCACAGCTTGCACCAGATTTTGAAACTTTCAAAAAGAACGCAAAAGTTTTGTATAAGCTTAATTCAGAAGGAAAAATCAGTGCAATGTATCCTGTTTGTGCCGGTGGTATTGCAGAAGCAGTAAGCAAAATGGCTTTCGGAAATAAAATCGGTATCAGCATTGATTCAGTTCCTTTAAGTGCAACAGCAGTTAATATTGGAAAAGATGCAGGTGTTGAAGATTTGTTCACTCCTCAGTACGGTTCAATTATTGTTGAAACAGATGAAGCTCTTGAAACAATTGCTGATTTTGCAACCGGTACAGTATTTAAAATCGGTACAACTCAGGAAGAAAAAGCAGTTTCATTTGACGATGAGAAAATCGAACTTGATGAAATTGAAAACGCATGGGAGAAAAAGCTTGAAAAAGTATTCCCTCCAGTCAGCGGTAAAAAAGAACAGCCTGCTCTTCCTTCATGGGCTCTTGATGAACATGAATCTCTTAAGGAAGCACGCAAAACTGTAACTGCATGCGGCCCGGTTGTATTTGATAAGTCAAAAGCAAAACCAAAAGTTATTCTTCCTGTATTCCCTGGAACTAACTGTGAAATGGATATGGCCCGTGCATTTAATCTTGCAGGTGCAGAAACAAAAATCGTTCTTCTTAAAAATAAACTTCCTGGTCAGCTTGAAGCTTCTATTAAAGAACTTGCAGATGCAGTAAGTGAAGCTCAGATTCTTGCTCTTTCAGGCGGATTCTCAGCAGGTGATGAACCAGACGGATCTGCAAAATTCATTGCAAATGTTCTTAGAAACGGACGCATTGAAGAACAGGTTATGAATCTTCTTAAAAACAAGGACGGACTTGTACTCGGTATCTGTAACGGATTCCAGGCTCTTGTTAAAACAGGTCTTGCAATGTACGGTGAATTCCGCGACATGACTGGTGAAATGCCAACTCTTACTTACAACACAAACGGACGACACATAAGCCGAATTGTAAGAACAAGAATGGTAAGCGCAAAAAGTCCATGGGCTTTAGACAAATCAGTTCTTGACCCAAAAACACACATGATTGCAATCAGTCATGGTGAAGGCCGATTTGTAGTTGATCCAAAAACTGCAGAAGAACTCTTCAAGAACGGTCAGGTATTTACACAGTATGTTGATGAAAACGGAGTTCCTTCAATTTCAGAACCAGACAATCCAAACGGTTCACTCTTCGCAATTGAAGGTATCACAAGCCCGGACGGACGTGTACTCGGAAAGATGGGACACAATGAACGTTCAGTCGGCATGAACAGCGACGGATCTTCTGACGATCTCTTCAAGAATATTCCTGGAAACAAAGCACAGAACATCTTTGCTGCAGGTGTAAGATACTTCAAATAACAGTTCTGTTAAGTAACAAAAAACCCGATGCTAAGCATCGGGTTTTTTATTTATTAAATAGAACAAATAATCAATTTTTAATAGAAATTAAAAAATCAATGGAAGCGAGGTTCCAGCTCGAAAAAAATTCTGCACAAGCGTAGCGCGGAACTCACAGCGAAGCTTCAAGTGAGCCTTTTTTCGAGCTGGGTCCTCGCTGGGAATTGATTTTTATATATTCAATTTTAAAATTAAATATTCGACTTAATCAATAAATTACAAACTTGATGGATCTGCGTTCCAGTCAACAGGACGCTCGTTCTGGTTCCAAGAAGGATTCCATACAGGTCCTTTCTTTTCGCCGCCACAGTAGAAGTGGAGGTCTGCAGATTTATCTTCAACCTGTCCACCGATTGAGCGGAGAGTTTTTGGAAGATAAAGCTTCTTAAGATTTGGACAGTCACAGAATGCGTTTGCCTGCATGCTTGTAAGACCTTCTGGAAGTATTACAGTTTCAAGAGCTGTTCCGTAGAATACGCTTCTTCCGAGAGTTGTAAGACCAGTTCCGAATTTAACTGTTGCAAGCTTTTTGCAGTCTTCAAATGCCTGCTGGCTGATTTCTCTTACTGTGTTAGGAATTGTAACTGAAGTAAGGAAATCTGCTGCCGGCTTGAATGAAGAGCTGTAAATCTTTGTTACAGGCTTTCCGCCGATTTCTGCAGGAATTTCAACTTCTGCTGCTGTTCCTGTGTACTTCATGATTGTAACTTCACCGCCATCTTCTTCAGAGTTGAAGCTGATTGTTCCACCGCCTGGAGCTGTTACAACTGCGTCTGCTGCTGAAGCTGATTCTACAGCTGCTTCTGTTCCATAATTCCATACAACCTTGCGGTTTTCCTTGTTCCAGTCAGCCTGCCACATCTTTCCTTTTACAGCCATGCGAACATTGATTGTAAGATCTTCAACATTCTTTGCAAAATCTTCTGCGAGCATGTTGAGTGTATTAGGAAGAATAAGACTTCTAAGATTTTTACAGTCTGTAAATGCTTCTTTATCAAGAGTGCGAACACCTGCTGGTACTTCGAATTCTTCAAAACCAGTTTCTGCAAAACACCATCCGCCAATCTTGTTAAGTTTTTCTCCAACGAAATTTACTTTCTTAAGAGCCTTACACTGGAAGAAGATTCCGTAAAGAAGCTGACCAACATTTTCACTGAGTGTTACTTCTTCAAGATTTGCTGCACAGCTGAATGCGTAATCTCTGATTGCTTCAACCTTTGAAGGGATTGTGAAAGACTTGTCTGCCTTCTGTGCAGGATATGCATAAAGGAAAGTCTGATCATCATTGTAAAGAACTCCGTCTACAACCTTAAGATGCTTGCTTTCCGGATTTACTGTAATTGTTTCAAGAGCAGGATCGCGACCAAATGGAATTCCATTAAAGTCTACAGTTGCTGGAAGTGAAACCTTTTTAAGATTGTCACACTTACAGAATGCGTTTGTTCCGATTTCGTAAACTCCCTCTGGAACATTAATTTCCTGAACGATGCTGTTCTCAAAGAAAACTCCCTGTTCAAGGAATTTTACAGGAATTCCATCGATGTCTGCAGGAACATTTACCACAGCATCCTTTCCTGTGTATTTTTCAAGATGAGCAGCTCCATCATACGAAAAATACAGCCATGTTCCGTTGTTAATGTGTTCAACAAGATTCAAACTTTGATAACAGCTCTGTACTTTCTTTAAGATTGATTTTCATTGCGACACACAAAATCATTCTGTATAGATTTTTCAAGCACACTCAAATCAAGCTGAAACAGATCGACACAACCGCTTTTTCTTTCTTCACTTTGAGGCTCAAAAGTTTCATTCAGATATTTTTCAAGATTCAGAAACATTTTATTCTCCACAAAAAAGCCCCGGAGTTTACCGGAGCCAAAAACAAGAGCGCCACGGACGGCGCGTCACAAATTAATCTCATTTGCGTGTAAGTTTTGGTGATTTTTGCGAAGCAAAAACAAACACGGACTGCAACCAAATCAAAACTTACAGTAAAAAAAACACACGGATGTATTTTTTATACTAAGCCTGAACTTTTCTCAAAGCATATTCAAGAATATCTGTTGCACCAAGTTCCTTGAGCTTTGGAAGGAGTGTTGGTACTTCACTTTTTTTGCATACTGTTTTTACTGCATATCCGCTGTCACCAAACAAGGGGCTCACTGTCGGGCTCTTCATTGAAGGTACTGCTTTAACAAGACCATCAAGCTTGTCTTTTGCAACGTTCATTTCAAGCATAACCTTGTCGCGTGCATCAAGTACAGCTTCAAAAAGCATCTTAAGTTCCATGATTTTCTGTTTTTTTGCAGGATCCTTCATGGCTTCCTTTGATGCATACATTCTTGTAGAAGATGTCATCAATGTATCAACAATCTTAAGTCTGTTTGCTTTAAGGCTTGAACCTGTTGAAGTATTATCAATCAAAATCTGAGCAATGCTGTCTTCTGTAGGCTGAACAAAACCTTCGCTTGTTCCCCAGGTTCTGAAAATCGTTCCCTGAACTTTCTTATCTTCAACCCACTTGCGGCTGAGGTTCTGATATTCTGTTGCAATCGTTACAGGGCTTTTAATAAGATTATCAAAATCAACTGATTCTGGAATTGCAGCAACAATACGTACACCGTCAAAACCAAAATCCATAATTTCTTCTACAGAATCTTCAACTCCGTTTTCATAAACCCAGTCTTTTCCGCTGAAACCTACATCTGCTTTATTATTTGCAAGAAGGTTGCTTACGATCTGAGGCTTTACAACCTGAAATGCAAGGTCGTCCTGATTTGTTGTTGGAAAATATGTTCTGTCTGGAAGATGAATTGAAATTCCTACATCACTAAGCAATTCATAAACCGACTCATAAATGCGACCCTTGGCCAATAAAATCTTAAGCTTTTCCATAATGAGTGTATTCTATAGAAAAAAAAACAAAAACTCAACACAACGCCTTTCAAATAAGCGTTAAATATACCTTGTAAAAAGAATAACAAAAATTTAAAATACCATCGTTATGAAAAATAAAAAAATAATAATACTTTTAGCCGCAGCATTTGTTTCCTTAATGCCTCTTGCTGCAAAATCAAAAAAAGCTGTTATTACAGAACGACCGGAACGCATGATGTGGCAGATTAAAGCTCCAAACGGAACAGAAATCAACATCCTGGGTACAATCCACATCACAGACAAAGAAACAAATAACTCTCTGCCCCCTTCTGTTCTTGAACTGGTTGAAGAAGCTGATTTTATTTATGGAGAACTTTCCGCAAAAGATCTTCCGCGATGCCTTGTAGAAGTACAAAAGCTAATGCTTACTGATAAACCGAAAGATAAAAACAAAAAAAGAATTTATGCAAAAGATTATCTTACTGAAGATGAATATCAGCTGATGACAGAGATTGTAGAAAAAACACTTTATGAACAGACTAAAAATAAAAATCTTTCTTCGTACATGATCAAAAGTGTGCTAAAACTTCCGCCATGGAGCCTTAGTTCTATAGTTCAGTCTTCATTTTATAAAGATATCGGTGTATCTGCAGAAAACGGAATTGATTATATAATTTATAATGCCGCAAAGCTTCATAATATTGAAGTCCAGGGATTAGATAAGCTTGAAGATCAGTTAAAATTACTTCACTACGGAACAACAGAAGATCAGATTACGATTCTTAAAGCAAATCTTGAACAATACAAAAATCAGTCCAGCGAAACAAAAGAACTGCTCAAAAAAATGATTCAGGCTTACAAAGATGATGATCGTGCTGGACTCAAAGAAATTATTGATGAAGAACTTGAAAATGATCTTGATTGTGAAGGGCTGAGCAAGGATTATATTAAAAAATACTCAGATGCAATGCTCAAAAACAGAAACACTAAATGGGCAAAACAGATTAAAAAAATGCTTAAAACAAAAAATAAAAGATATTTTATCTTTACAGGCGCCGCACACTGGGTCGGACAAGATAGCGTTTTTGATATTCTTGTTAAGCAGGGTGTAGCAGAACGACAATAAATTCCACTGATTATTTTTCTTATGGGTCAAATTGATACAGTATTTTGTGTCATTTTGGCCTTTTTTTTCTCTTCCTGATTTTTCTATTCAAAAAGCCACAAATTTCCCCGTTTTATAATGAATTTCTAAAAAAAATAAAAAATTTTAAACTTGGCACACTTTCTGCTATTTACTATATAACAAGCAATCAAAGCTTAAATCCTGAGTTTGCTGACGGTGTACACACAAGGCGAACAACGGACAAAAACCTTGATTGACCAAAATCAAACTTAATTATGTTGCTTATGCAACAAGGAGAAACATATGAACTCATTAAACTTTTTTGACTCAATTTTCAACCCAGAAAATTACGTACCAAGCTACAGAACAACTTCTGTATCACCACGCGTAAACATCCTCAGAACAAAGAAGGCTTATGTCCTCACAATGGATCTTCCAGGACTTACAGAAAAAGACATAAACATCACACTGAAAAATGAACTTCTTACAATTAAATCTGCAAAAAAAGATGAAAAAGAAGAAGAAAAAGAAAAAGCTGAAGATATGGACAACGAACTTCTTTTGTGCGAAAGAACTGAAGGAATGGAATTTGAACGCTCTTTCAACATGCCGAAAGATATTGACGGTTCAAAAGTATCTGCAACTTTTAAAAATGGTGTTCTTTCTGTAGAAATCGGACGCAAAGAAGAAGAATCAGAAAAAAGAATCGAAATTAAAATTGCATAAAAAAATGCATAAAAAATTACATTTTTTCCCTTTGAAATTGTAATTTTTGTTAATCCGGCGGTTAATAATATAGTATGAGAGTACTAAAAATTATCTGCCGGATTTTCTTTTTTACACCCGCATTATTTATTTCGTGCGAGCATTTTGTGAAAACAGAATCAGTCTGTTTTTCTTTACCAGAAAAAGCTGATGGCCGCGTCATTTATTCAAGGCAATGTAATCAGAAACAACTGCAGCTAAAAACACAAGACAGTTTCTATCTTGAGCTTGATAAAAATGATGCATGTGCAGTTTTAGCTTTTACAAGTGACACTGCACATCCCTATGGTGCAATCTATCCGTTTGAAGAAACGCTGTCTAAAGAAAGTGCATTTGCCGCAGAAATTCTTCATACGCTTACAGTAAATTCATCTGCATCAAATCAGCAGACGAAGCTTCATCTTTCACGATTCAACTGGAAGCGTTTCCTAGAAGAAACAAGAGCCTTAGACGAAAATGTCTGGAGGTTGAACAAAGAAGTGATAATACAAAAAATTGTGTGCGGGACTTTCAAAAAGACAGATTTGAAATTAAAATAAAAGCATGAAGAAATGTTTGTCCGTATTTGCGATTTTCTGCATTTTTACACTTGCCGGCTGTTCAAAAAAAGAAGAAAAAAAATCTTTTGCAGGAAAGCTTGAGGTTATAAAAAACCATACGTGGTACTATTTTACTGAAGATGGTTTTGAAAAAATTGACCTTCCGCAAAATGCACCAAAAACTGTTATGATCCCGTGGACAGAAACAGTCAGAATTTCTTCTGCTTCAAGCGTCATTCCGTCTCCTCAATCAGCAAAATCAAAGCCGCAGTTCCAGGCTTATGCAATTGTAAACAAGAGAGGGCTTCTTGCTTTTAATGATGCTGAAATAAAATTCTTTACAGACAATTCGATTTTTAAATTTGACTCAGCAGATGAACTTGTCTTTTCAAGCGGAAAACCTGTCTTTTATCTTTTCAGAAGCAGCTTTTTTAATACTAATTCAGCGTCTCATTTTTCAAACGTTCACAATTCAAGACCCTTCCTCGTAGAATTCAATCCTTCTTCAAAAATATTTTTCCCGCTTGTTTCCTATGAAAATCTTGGACTTACAAATTACGAACAGGTTATTGATTTTTTCTGGGAAGGAAAAACCTGGGCATGTGCAGCAAAAAAATCTGAAAATGATAAAGTTGAATTCAAATATTTCTTCTGGGAACCGCTTGTCCCTCTCGCAGATCTTACACCGGCTTTAGGTCAGGAAACTTTTCTTTTTAATCCGCTTACTGAAGAAGGATATAAAAAATTAAATTCACCAAAGCTTATAAATCAAGCCCCGGAAGAACTGAGGGAACTTTTAAAATCAATACCACAAGAATTTCCGTATTTTGTAAAATTCAGAGATGAAAGCGGAACTTCACCTATAGGCTACTGTCAGATCGGGGATGATTCCACACCGCTCAACGCAACTTCATTTGTTGCACCTGTTGATGGACTTTCTGCGGCCGTTTTTGAAGACGGAACGACTTTTATTAAAAAGTACAAAGTAAAAGATTCCACACTCGGCTTCAGACTTCCTCTTTTACCGAGCGGGTTCAAATACGGGCACTCTGCCATTGCCGGAAAAACACTTTACGTTTCCTGGGAAGAAACTAAATTCTTCAATACAGAGCGTTCAGGATTTATCTGCGTGAATCTCGCAGCATTACCAGATTTGGAATAGAAACTTTTGGAAGTGCCTTGATGTAAAGATACTTAAGCGGATGAATGTCCAGTGCATTTATTGCCCAGCCGCCAACCTGTTCAGTATCAATTACATTCAGGCTTAACGGATGATGAACAGGAATTACTTCTGCATCATCAAGAAGAATCTGCTCAGCTTTTGCATAAAGAGAATAAGCACCGTCTTTTAAAACTGCTTCAGAAAGTGCCTTATCAAATTCTTCATTTTTATACTTTGCAACATTAAGCGATGAATCTCCGCGGAACAACTCAAGGAATGCTATAGGATCAGCAAAATCCCCAACCCATGAATAAAAGAACATATCAGCATTCCAAGTTTCAATGCTTGAATTATACTGATAATAAGGAGCAGTCTGAACAGTAAGTTCAACCCCAAGAGGTTCCCAGGCTTTCTTTAAAAGATTTGCCATTTTTTCCCAGTAAGGATCATCAGAAATTGCAAAAACAAGCTGAAGCTTTTCATTCTGAGGAACATTGTACATTTTGCGGGCCTTATTCATCTGAAGGATTGCATCATCAACATCACTGTCGCTGTATCCTGAAACAGACGGATAACCTGGAAGAGAAGGAACAAGTGTTTCTGCAGCATCAAAAGAACCTTCCCTTAATTTATCATATGGAACTGCATCTAAAAGTGCTTTTCTAAATTCAACATGATTCCACGGTTCATTATTCTGCTTAAAGAAAAAATACATCGTGCAGAACTGAGTTCCACTTTTTATTGCATCTTTATTGATAAGTGCCTTTATTTCAGTCGGATATTCAATCCAGTCAATTTCACCGTTGTTGTAAAGGAACGGCACATCTTTTTCTTCTTTTTCAGTTACAAAAGTATATTTAATTCCTGGAATTTTAACTCTTTCAGCATCCCAGTAATTTTCATTCTTTTTAAGCTCCATATTTTTCTTACTGTAAGATTCAAGAACAAACGGACCGCTGTAAACGCCTTTTTTTTCACTTACAACGCTGTATGCATGATGACAAAGAATTTTTTTAAAATGACTTACAGGTTCATTTAGATAAACTACAAGCGTATTTTTATCGCGCGCAACAATACGAACATCTTCTTCTGCACATTTTCCCTGTCTGAATTCAGCGGCTCCTGTTACACTGTCAAACATTGAAGCAAAAGGAGCATACGGTGTTTTTAAAAGATTAAGCCAGGAATTCTTAACGTGGTCTGCAGTAATTACAGTTCCATCACTGAATTTTGCATCACTTCTGATTGTAAAAGTCCATCGTTTTTTATCACGCGAAATTTTATAATCTGTACAAAGAGCTTTAACTGGTGAAAGATTTTTCGGATCGTAAGTAAATAAGCCCTCATAAAGGCCTGTAAAAAGCTGGGCTTCTGAAGTTGTAGCTGCAGTGTACGGATTCATATCATAATCATGTACACTTGAATAAATTGAAATTACACGCTGTTCAACTGAATTTTCCTGTGTGAAAGCGGCACAAAAAATTGAACATACAAGGGCTATAAAAATTATCTTTTTCTTCATATATAAATAACCTTTAACTGCCCATATTGTTACATTTTACTGATTTTTATTCTATACCAAGCTTTCTCATCTGCTCAGCTTCTTCAACATAAGAAACATACTCACTTCTAAGCTGATTTGCTTTTACAACGACATTTTTTATAGAAATAAGTTCCATTGAACAGCCACGGATTCTTGAGCGGTTTGCTTGAGTTACAGTAGACTTAAAATATTCATCAAGGGCTGCAATCTGTGCAAAAAGATGATTATTTTCAGTACTCTGCTTGTTAAGGTAATCAAGAATAACTGTGTCGTTCTGCGAATTCATTTTTGCAAAACCTGGAGTTCCACGCTGAGAAAAATTTGCATAAAGCTTGATTTTCTTCGCCAGCAACTGCACGAATTCAACATAATGCACAGTTTCTTTTTTCTTTTCACCAGTGCGTTTATCCTGAATAAAAATTACATAATCAACCGGAGGTTCTGCAAGTCCAAAAAGATTTCTCAGGAATTTCTTTAACTTATCACCAAACGAATTATGTTCAGAAAGCAAAACATCATGATTGCTGACAATTTTATCAAGAACAACCTTAAACTGATCACACGAAGTTCCGAGAGTTCTTAAGGCTTCTACAATTACATCATGAGTATTTATTGTATTTTTTGATTCTTCCTGTTTTTCCTGAGCTACAGAAATTTTTGCAAGAAGTGCATTCTGAAGTTCTGCTTTATTATCTGCAGTTTCTTCATTAACAATTTCATTAATCAAATCTGAATTGTAAGCTTTCTTTCCCATAGCACTCGGGAACATTCTTTTTATTTCTGCAACAAGAGCTTGACCTGAAGAAAGTGTTGATTTATTGAAGGCTTCATTTTCAAGAATATTTTTGCGAACTTCAATCTTGTAACGTTCCTTCTGAAATTCCATCAAACGCTGAATTGTGCTGTCATTTTCTGCCATTGCGTTCTGTGTTTTCAAAACGCTGTCTTTAATAAGGCTGAGAGTAAGCTGAGGTGCACCCTTTTTTAATTCATTAAGAACAGCAGCAAAAGCACGTGTATTTGATTTTGCAGAATTCTGAGAAAAAGCATTCCAGTCAAATACATGATTTAATTCATATAATTTTCTCAATTTATCAGAAGTAAGCTGTTTGCAGTTGAACTTCATGTAATTGCAGACATAATCAATCATTACTTCAAACTGACCAAGACGAATTCCAAGTTCAGTAGGGCGATCATTATCTGTAAAAGGTTTTGTTGGCGGACAAACAATTTCCGTTACTTTTGAAACATCCTTGTATGGATCCGGAGTAATAAGTCCACGTTTTGCCAAAGCTTCAAAAAGATTACTTATACAGGCAAGTACAAGACGATAATTTTCCTGCATTTTGGCCAGATCTTTTGAATCAAGATGCTCTTCCATTTCTGAGGCGGCTAAAATTACTTTCTGGTTAAAAGTTCTCTCTTCTGACATTTTTGCTTGCTTATACCTTCTTTAAAATTATACAGCAGGAATTCCTGTTTTCCCACTCTTTAATTTCGGAATTTTCTTTATCGTACTTTATAAAATTCGATCAGAACGAAAAATTTAAACCCAGATAAAAATTTATATTTTCAAAAGTACTTCCTGATGAAGATGCTGTTTTTTTATATTTTTTTTCTGAACTTTCCTTAACGTATCCTTCGCCTTTAATTCCAGAGAGATTTTTATATTCGGTTTTAAAAAATACAGATTGATTTGAGTTAAAAAAATAATTTACTTTTGCACTAAGTTTTATTCCGCTAAAATCACAGTCCATCAGATCAATAAAATCTTTATTTCGGGCAAGATGATTATCCTTTGAAAAAACAAAAATATACGGGCAAACATCCAGAGAAAAATCCAGACTGATTTTTGGGTTCACTTTGATATTTGAATTAATGCCGATCCACGAACATAATACATGCCGCGTAAGTCTCATTGAATTTTCTGAACTTAAATTATATTTTCCCCCGAGTGTATAAGGTCCATAAAATCCATTTGCATTATAAAAATTCATTGCTTCAACAGAAGTAAAATTTTCATAATCATCTGATGTCGCATACTGAAACCAGCCGTTTCTTGTTACAAACCGACTGTAAGCATACTCAAGTTTTGCAGACGGAGAAAACGTAAATTTTGCTTTTTTTATTACGTCAAAAGAAATTGCTCCTTCTGCCCTGAAATACCGCTCAAGAAAATTTTCTGTATCACTAAGATTTGTCTGAATCAAATAAAACTGTTCATCCGTACATGAACTTTTTGTAACATTCAACCAGTCTTTATCTAATACTTTACCTGTATTTAATTTGCTTAAAGAAGTTTCAGCCGTCAATGAAAGATGAAATGATTTTCTCCTGAACTCAGATGTAATTCCAAACAAATACATCGGCTTTTGTTCCCAGTTCAACTCACTGAGTTTATATTCTTTGCCGTTAGCCGCATCTGCAAAAACAAATTCGTCCTGCTGTCCCCAGCGAATACCTGCATACGGTGAAATAGAAAATTCTGTTTTCTTTTCCGCAAAAAGACCTGTGTATAAGAGAAATAACAAACTAACTAACGATAGTTTATTCTTCATCAACAAAAGGATCGACCTTGAACAGTTTAGCAAGCTGTTTTCTTACTGCCTCAAGATCGCGTGGATATGGTGCAGTAAACAACAAACGTTCGTTAGTTTTAGGATGATTAAATTCAATCTGATATGCATGAAGTGCAAGTCTGTTAAGCAAAGGCCTTTCTTCTTCCGTGTCTCCGTTCCACTTGCGCTTAAAATCACTCAATCTGACTGGCTTCTGATTTCCTGAATAAAGCGGATCGCATACAATCGGGAATCCTGTTGTCTGAAGATGTGCACGAATCTGATGAGTTCTTCCTGTTTTTGGATGTGCAATTATCCAGGCATAAGGTCCGCATATTCCAACAACTTTAAAAACTGTTTCTGAATGTTTGCCTGTTCTTTTATTTACAACTGTGCGGTGTCTTGCGTCTCCATCCGGCAAAAGAGGAAGAGTAACTTTAAGCTCTGTCCAGTTTGGATGTCCGTTTACAAGACAATGGTATGTTTTTTTTACAAGGCGGTCTGCAAACTGAGTAGAAATGCTTTTGTGTGCTTCTTCATTTTTTGCGTAAACTACAATTCCGCTTGTATCCTTGTCAATTCTGTGAACTGCATAAAGACGGCCGAATTCTTTTTCTGCACTTAAATCAAGACGTGGTGCATCAACATCATATCTGTCTGCCGCAACAAGAAGTCCGCTTTTTTTATTCAACACAACAATGTCATCATCATTATAAATTACTGTATAGTCTGCAACTGCTTTCATAAATAAAAGTGTATCAGATTTCCCCTTTTTTGTCAGAAACTTTCTATACTATGTGTCCTAAATTCGAGTTCTTCAAAAATAATAAAATTAGATCCTAGTCGCGTTGAATATTCCAAAACCAATGCTATACACTCATTCATTAAAGAACATCTGATTAATTTGAACACTTTTGAGAAATATGTTAAAATGACAAATATGAATACTTTTGTCGCTTTGTGTGCCGTTGGTGCTGAAAAAATCCTCGGTAACGAAATCAAACATTTAGGTTATACTCTTGCGGGCAATGCTCCTGGACGCGTTGTTTTTTCCGGCGATGATGATGCAATATACCGCGCAAACTTTTGCCTTAGAACAAGCGACAGAGTTTATCTTCAGATGGCAAAATATAAAGCCTCAGATTTTGATTCACTTTTTGACGGATGCTACAAAATTAACTGGCAGGACTATTTTAAAAAAGATGTTCGTGTTGTTGTAGATAAAGTTCGAATTTACAAAAGCAAACTCAACAGCGAACACAGCATCCAGGGAATGATTTTAAAAGCAATCTACAAAAAGCTCGGCGACAAATGGAACATGTCATCTCTTCCGGAAACTGGAAACAAAATAGACGTTCGTGTTTATATTGATCAGGATGAAGCAAGCATTCTTTTAGACACAAGCGGAGAAGCTTTACACAAACGCGGCTACAGAACAGATGGAGGAATTGCACCGCTTAGAGAAACAACGGCTGCAGTTCTTTTGCAGGAACTTATGTGGAAAAGAAAAACTCCTCTCCACGATCCATTCTGCGGCTCAGGAACAATTGCAATTGAAGCAGCACTTTATGCATACAACGTAGCACCTGGTTTAGGAAGAAGATTTGCATATGAAAATCTTGCAATCTACAATCAGCAGAGAGCTGTTGAAATTAAAAAAGAAGAAGCTTCAAAAATCCGCACAGACGTTGAATGCAGAATTACAGGAAGCGACATTGACCCGGCTGCAATTGAACGAGCAAAACTCAACGCAGAACATGCATGTGTAATGGCAGGAAGAGCTCTTCATCTTGTAGACATTGCAGCTCATGTAAAAAGACCAGACTTCATCG
>AUXO011687644.1_pt1 | contig 14988 bp, 13 predicted proteins | sample 768731 | NCBI WGS metagenome assembly AUXO01 (sample SAMN02715735, study PRJNA202380) | gut metagenome | biome: sheep rumen | host: Ovis aries | place: New Zealand: Palmerston North
GCCCCCTTAGCCGTCAACACTCCGAATACGGTCTTAAAGATACAGACAAAGTCCAGTTTCAACGAACAGTTCCTTATATAGTAGTATTCCATCTCCAGCCGTTCCTCATACGAGATGTCCGACCTTCCATGGCTCGCCCACCAACCAGTTATACCCGGCTTTACCTCCCAATACAATTCCGAGCCCCCATGCATTTCCAGTTCTCCCTCCACCAATGGCCTTGGACCCACTAACGACATATCACCTTTCAGAACATTCAACAACTGCGGGAGTTCATCCAGCGATGTCCTTCTCAGATATTTCCCTAATGGAGTAATACGAGGATCATCGTCTATCTTCTGATTCTCCTCCCATTCCCTCCTATAGTTTTCATCTTTCAGTAGTTCTTCAAGAATCTCATCGGCATTCTGTACCATGGAACGGAACTTATAGATATGAAACACCTTCCCGTCCTTTCCCACTCTCCGCTGGGTATAAAACACCGACCCCTTGTCTCTTAAGGACAGAAAGCTGAATTTCACAAGGATACTCAATGGAACAAGCACTATAAGTCCCATCAATCCAATAGCGACATCAAATAGTCTTTTTACATTCTCATACATAGACTGTAGATATTTTCCAGTTCCGAGATTCTCTTATTTATCAAGAACTTGGACTCAAAATAATCCATGGCATTTTTCTCTAATTGGCTCTTTACCGTTTTGCTTCCCATTATCTCACAGATAGTATCTGCAAAAACATCCGCATCCATAGGTATGAGTTTACCATTATAGTTATCCTTCACGCAATCGTTATTGCCAATCACGTCTGATGCCACAACTGCCTTTCCCATCCCCATTGCCTCCAACACGGCTATCGGCAGTCCTTCATAGAGAGAGGTAGTAACATAAAGTTGGGCATATTTCAGATATCCAAGAGTCTCTGCATGAGTGAGCCATGGTTTCATAATAAAGAAATCATCCAATCCATAATCGGAAACAAGTGCTTTCGTTTCCTCAAGCATAGGCGCATAAAACCCAACTCCAACCAAATAGAACTTCATATCTGGCATGCTTTCGTGCACCCTCTTCATAATCTCAACCATCAGCAACGGATTCTTTTGGTATGATGGACGACCAATAGAAATCAGATAGTTTTCTTTCTTAACCTTCTCTCCTGGATCTATAATGTCCTCAATATTAATTTTAGGAATAGCATTGTTCCATGCAAAGGCATTTTTTTCCGTGTATCCTACTTTTGACATTCCAAGCACTCGTTCACTTTCCGAACACCCTATTAAAATTGAATTTAACTTAGCAATTCTCTCCAACAATAGAAAAAACTTCTGCTTTTTGGGCGATGGTGATGAAAGGAATGAGAAAGCATGGGCAGTATAAACAGATTTCTTTCCTGTTAGGAATGCGGCAATCCTGCCAATAGCCCCACCTTTTGCACTATGACAATGCACAATGTCCGGCTTTTCCTTCCGTATAATGATAATTGCTTGTATGATTGCTTTTATATCATTCCACAGGTTTAGTTTTCTATACATTGAGATGGAATACTGCTTCAAAGGCTTACCATACCTGATATACGGCTCACTATTGTCATCAGCCCCATTCACTATAACAAAGTCAAAATCCTTTCCAGCGAACGCAACAGTATTGCGCACATAAGTGTCTATGCCGCTTTTAAGATTACCTATATGAAGAATCTTCATGAACAAATCCTTATCTCTTGCCATATTAGTCTATATAAGACCAAGGCTTCTCCCTATATACCTTTATTTCAAGACTACCTCCAGAGAAACAAAGGCCCTACCTGCAATATTTCTCTCTATATGTTTTTCAGGTATTCAAGATTCCTTTTAGGGCTGACATCCTATCAACGAAGGTACCGACTATCCTTGAGATTATTTCTTTCACCATCTCCACGCTTATCGCTTCGATACAAAGAGCGCATTTCCCAGCTTTTAGTGTCTGTTGACAGGCAGAATTTCCATAACCCGCAAAGTAGCCTTTCGTGCGGCAGTATGCACAAGGCATGTCCGCCAATGCCGTTTCTGGCAGACGGTCGCCACTGTCCAGTTCGTCCACCAAGTAGGGGAAAAACTGATACTTGTCATAGATTCCAGCGATACACACCGAGGGCACTCGATGGGCTGCCGCGATGTGCAGCGTCGCGCTGTCGTTGCCTATCGTCATCTGTGCATATTCTATAATCGACGACCATTCGGCGAAGGAAGTTTTTCCCACATGACTGATGATACTCTCCGAACATTTTGATGCTGCTATCATCCGCTGGCAGTCTAGCGCTTCGTCTGTCCCTCCACAGACATGCACCTTCCATCCGAGGGTATCTATCAGGTAGTCCGCTATTGCAGCGAATCTTTCTGCAGGCCAGCGTTTAACAGGCACCGATGCCCCTGGGCATATTACGCAATAATCGCCATCTATGATACGTTTCTGCCTCAACAACAAAGGCAATTTTCCCTTGTACCCCTCCAGGCCCAGATAGTTCAGCATGATGCGATGACGCTGAATCATCATCGTCCCAAGTTCGGGAACGATAGGCTCCGTATATGCCAGACGTTCGAAGATGACCAGCTGCGGAGGCCACTTCCGGCGTATCACATTAGTCATGCCTATTCTGCGCTGGGCTATAAGCGTAGTCGATAGCAGTTCTGCCGACAGGCTACTGCCAGGCACGATGACAACGTCACCATACCGCCTATATTTACGTGACATCGCACGGAAATAGCAGAAATCATCAAACGACCGTTTGAAGTCCATCGTCTCCACCTTGATGCCATCAGGCACAGGTGCCACCTCGCTGAGAAACTTGGCGATGACAGGCTTGCAGAGCAGCGTCACCTTCATGCCCTTCTGTCTGACAAACAGGTCGACATACCCATGCAATGCCGAAGCCAGCACCACGGCATCGCCAAACACCTGCTGGAACAGTATCAGCACTTGTTCAGACCTGCCCTCACGGGGAGCCCGCAACCTGCCGACAAGGTTTCGCCAAATGGCATAAAGGGCTATCAACAATCTCTGCATTTCAGTTATCATTAAAATGCCAGAAACCCTTTTGCCAGATGCTGCTGAACATAGTCTGCAACGCCCGTCTCCACATCCATGAAACTGTCGGTATAGCCAGCTTCATATAGTTGCGACATGTTCGCCTGGGTATAATACTGATACTTTCCGCGAAGCTTCTCTGGCATGTCTACATAGCGGATGTTAGGCTCTAAAGCGAGAGCACGGAAGGTTGCCTCAGCCAGTTCGCTGAAACTCTGGGCACGACCTGTGCCCACGTTGAAAAGTCCGCTGACTGTCGGATATTCCAGCATCCATACTATCACCTTGCAGATATCCTTTACATAGACAAAATCGCGAAGCTGTCCACCATCCTCATAGTCAGGATTACAACTCTTGAACAGCCTTATCTCCCCGTCAGCCTTTATCTGGTTGAAACCGTGGAATACCATCGAGGCCATACTCCCTTTGAAATACTCATTAGGTCCATACACATTGAAGAACTTCAGCCCGACATGCTGCTTGGGGAACACCGTTGCCTGATGCTTCACCCACAGGTCGAAAAGCTGCTTCGAATAGCCATAGCCATTCAATGGCAGCAGCTGGTCTATATCCATCCGGTCGTCGAAGCCTAACTCCCCGTCACCGTATGTAGCCGCACTGCTGGCATAGATAAAGCTGATCTGCTTCTCTGCGCAGTAGTTCCACAAAGCCTTAGTGTACTCAAAGTTGTTCTTCCACAGATAGTCGAAGTTCCGTTCCGTAGTCGATGACTGAGCCCCCATGTGGATGATGGCTTCCACATTCTCGTATGTAGGCAGCTCCTCCAAGAACGCCGTCTTGTGTACGTACTTGATGTAGCGCTTATTGCGCATATTCATCCACTTGTCAGTCTCTGCGATATTATCCACGATGATGATGTCATCGCGTCCAGCATCGTTCAGCATGCGAACCACGCAACTGCCGATAAAGCCGGCACCTCCCGTTACTATAATCATGTACTCCTACTTTTTATTGTCGCTTATCATCCTTACACACTCCCACAAATCCTTTGCATAAGTTATATTCTTCCATTTCCCTTGTTCCACCTCAGCAATAATCTCCGGATTTTCGTTATACCCAACAAGAAAGCCTTTACACGGTGTACTCTCACAAATAGCACAGTCGCGAATCTTGTCGCCAATGGCATAACTATGCCCTATTTGTATGTTATAGTCCAAAATGGCCTGCCTATACATGCCCAGCTTGGGCTTGCGGCACTCACAGTCTTTCCGATATTCAGGAACCTTTGCATCAGGCAGATGCGGACAAAAATACACATCGGCGATGATGACACCTTGTTCCTTCAGAAAGCCTACCATCCACTCATTCAGTTTCTGGAAATCCGCCTCTGTATAATAGCCCCTGCCTATCCCCGACTGATTAGTGATGACAATCAGCAGGTAGCCCATCCGCTGCAGTTGTTTCAGCGCATCAACAACTCCGGGCAGGAATTCGAAGTCCTCCTGCCTGTAGAGATAATGCTTCTCTACGTTGATAGTACCGTCGCGGTCTAAGAATATCGCCCTGTTCATAATGCAGCCAGTTGCGCCTCTGATATTTCGCAGAGGATATGGATAATATTGATATGACACTCCTGCACCCGTGCTGTCACATTGCAGGGCACGATGATTGGATAGTCAGCCTCCCTGCCTATCTTCCCACCATCCTTACCAACCAGGCATGCTGTCTTGGCACCAATCTCCTTAGCCTTCAACAGAGCCCGATACACGTTCTCGCTGTTGCCACTGGTGCTGATGCCTATAAAAATGTCCTCAGGCTTCAGATGTCCTTCTGCCTGACGGGCAAACACCTCCTCATAGCCATAGTCATTGGCAATGGCAGTCATCGTGGCCACATCGGCATTCAGCACAACGGCGGGCCAGGCCTTGCGCTCCTTGACGAAGCGACCCACTATCTCCCCAGCAAAGTGCAGGGCATCTGATGCTGACCCGCCATTGCCGCATATTACCAGTTTGCCACCATGCCTAACGCAATCCACAATACCGTCAGCCAACTCCGACACCGTGCTGAGAAGTTGCTCATTGAAAAGTAACTTCTGCTTCACGGAGATGCTGTCACTGATACGCTTTCGTATAAGTTGCATCTGCCTTATTGATTCCTCATTCTTCATTTTTCGCTCTTCATTTTATTAATAATATTGGTGGTTGACTTGCCTTCCACAAAGGACATTAGTTCCAATCTGCCGCCACGAGCCTCAACTATATCCCTGCCAACAACCTCCTCCGGCTTATAGTCGCCGCCTTTCACCAGCACGTCTGGCTGCACCTTTTTAATAAGTTCATAAGGAGTGTCCTCATCAAAGACAACCACATAGTCGATGAATCCCAGTGCCGACAACATCTCTGCCCTGTCCTGCTCGCTGTTCACTGGCCTGTCTAGTCCCTTCAGCCGCTTCACAGACGCATCACTGTTCACACCCACAATCAGTATGTCGCCCAAGGTTGCAGCCTGCTGTAGATAGCGTTTGTGCCCCACGTGCAGAATATCGAAGCAGCCATTGGTGAACACTATCTTCTTATTGGCATTATCCTGACGGAAATGCTCTACTTCCTCCTGCGATAGTATCTTATGCGAGATGCCGTGATCCTCATTCGAAATCAGGTCGCGCACCTCCTGCCAATACACCGATGACGTTCCGACCTTTCCCACCTGTATGCCAGCTGCGTAGTTGGCAATGTCGACGGCATCCCGCACTGGCATGCCATTAGCCATACAGGTGGCAAGATAGGCAATCGTCGTATCGCCGGCACCCGACACGTCATACACCTCCCGTGCGAGCGACTTCACGAAGTATGGCTCACCATCACCCACCAGCACCATGCCCCTCGCTCCGAGCGTAGTCAGCATATACTGGCTGTTGCTCCGTTTGCGCAGTTCCTCCGACGCCTCGACTATTTCCTCGTCTGTCTGAGCTGTCTTACCTGTCAACGAGCGCAACTCGTTCAGGTTAGGCTTCAGCAGCGTAGCCCCATAGTATTTGCCGTATTTGGGATCTTTCACGTCGATGACCACAGGAATATTCCTCTCCCTTGCCATCCTGATGATGCCCTGACAGAACTCCTGCGTCAGCAGACCCTTCAGATAGTCCGACATCAGGATGAGGTCAAACCGCGAGATGCATTCCTTCAGCAGTTCTAACATCATCCGGCACTCCTGTTTCGTGATGGCATCCGTGTCCTCCACGTCCAGTCGCAGCATCTGCTGGTTGTTGTCTGCAAGAAATCGCGTCTTGACCGTTGTGCTTCGCTGTAGTTTGCACACCAGCGATGCATCAACACCCTTTTCCGCAAATTGCTCCATCAGTCTGCCGCCGTTGTCATCATCGCCGACTATCGCCATCATCGTCACCTGCTGATTAGCAGCCACCAGGTTAGCCGCCACATTGGCTGCACCACCCAACACGCTCCGTTCCGACCGTTTCCTGAACACAGGCACAGGAGCCTCTGGTGAGATCCGCCTCACATTGCCGACATAGTAATTGTCGAGCATCACATCCCCGACCACGAGGACGTGTTTTTGTTTAATATTGAACATGAAATTATAATGTCATGAAAGTACAGGCATCCCTTTCAGCTGCCTATACAATTAGGGAAAAAATAGTTTTTATGCTTCAGTCTTGACTTCTACTGATTATTTTTTATTCAGTATAAGATAGAGACCTTGTTTTTCTGTAGAATTCAAATTTGCATCCGCACCTTCTTCCTTTTCAGTTTCAGATAAATATCAAACAAGCCCATCTGGTTCAGTATCTTCTTCACCTTAAATCGCAAAGGCAGGAAACTTGTAAACAATGATGCATCACCATCAACAGCCGACTTTATCCTCTCAAAGAACTCTCTACGGCGAGGATTCTCACTGACTGATCGCCACAACATTGAGTTGACAACACCAATAGTTCTGAAATCCGATTCTATCAACGTTCCATCCAGTTTCTGAATGAACTCGTCACCCTTCTCTGTCATTACCATCACACAAGAACACCCCAAATTACCTGCTAGCGGTGTAGACTCATAGAAATCACCGACTATGATGTCCGCTCCATTCTGGTCAGCCTTGTACTGACAGCGATTACAGGACTTGCGCAAATACAGGTCGTCTGTGAAAAGAAAAATATAAGGATCTGCGAGGAATGTGGGCATGCCCACATTCCTCGTGCTACGCTCTGCGAGGTATGTGTTCTCTTCGTTTCCACATTCATGGCACACGCGCCCGGACTTTTTCCCCTGAGTGCGGGGAGCACTTTCAAGTGTATATTTACAATAGCTTGTCGTGTATCCCTTGTATGACTTGTCCCGCATGTTGACATCAACGAGTTTTCCTCCATATTTCTTCTCCATGACGGTCTTCCACTTCTCCCATGCCAATGGCGATGCCACCCCATGACAAATCAGACAAATGGAAGTCAGGTTTCGTGCGTCTGTCTTTCCCAAATACTGCCTGAGACCAGCTGTCTGGCAAGGGGTGCCACAGAACACCACCTTTTTCCCAGTTTTCAGCGAGTCCATAATTTGGGGATAAACTTCAGACATATCACTCTGAACATACTTCGAGCTTTGCATCCGATGAAGATCTTCCGGCTTTCCTGAAACAATATGGACAGCTTTCATATCCTGATTCCAGACACATCCACAAGCCAGACCGCCTTCACTCAGTGATTGTCTCATGGCTTCATACACGAATCCTCCCGATGCAGAGTTGATCCGCTCATCCCTGTTTGAGAAGAACAAGTACGAGGGCTTGCCTTTAAAGGAATCCAGGGAAAAGCCACTAAAATCCTCAGAATTGTTCAGATGCGGGCAGACCTTGTCGCACTTGCTGCAGTTGATGCACTTGTCCTCATCAACGACAGGCATAAGAAACCCCTCGTCATTGGACTGCATAGTGATGGCCCCCATAGGACAGGCACTTGCACACGAAGTACAGCCACAGCACCATTTGTCGAAATCAAAATCAATCATAGTCCTGCCAATGCACGCTTGAGATAATCAAATGAAGACTGTCTTAGTACACTCTTCTTTTCTCTGACAGAAGAGAAGTCTGTTTCCATCATCTTCTTGACATTGACGTTATCCTTTGTGACAAGATGGTCTGATAATCCCAACTGTCGCAGCAGAGATTCCATCCGTGTGTCTGCACGTCCAGAAACTATAGAAACATAAGGCTTCTCAAATGTCGTAGAGAATGCCGTCCCATGAAAGGAGTTGGTGACGACAAATTCGGCATGCTTGATCATACTCAAAAATTCTCTCGGACCAACATCAAGTTTCCTTGGTATGCCACAAAACATAGCCCTAGGGGGAGGAACAATGTTCAGAATGGGGAGATTCAGTTCGCCGCCGACTTTTTTGGCTACATCTATCAAGTCCTGATTCGTTTTCCAACCAAACATCAGGACATACTTGCCTTTCACCAACCGTTCACGGCATATCACATCATAATCCTCTTTGTCCAACAAGATGGTCGGATCTAATGATATCTCACAGTCCAATCCAAGGGATTTGATATAGTCAACACCGCTTTGTTCTCTCACCGATATGGCATCAAACTGCTTCAGCCAAGGCAGGAATACATCTTCTTGCAAAGGAGCCTCCTTCACCCACTTGCCAAAAGAGGCTGCGTATGACACACGCCTCTGCGTTTTGGGGAAGTTGAGATAGAACAGCAGATTGGCAGCAGGTGCATCTTTCTGCGACAGATTCCATATCTGATCACTTCCGCAGATAATACAGTCATAGTCCGCTGCATGACTTATCACCTCTGCCTCCGTCCTATACCTATGAGTGGACTTCAGGACTTCGAACGTATAGCGATTGAACATGTCCTCTCTCTCATGCAGAGATTTCCAGTACGGAATACGCGAGACATTCTTGATGACTTCCTTCAAGCGGCGCGGATGTCTGCTGAACATCTCCCGGCTTGCCACGAATCTCTCAGTCTCAAAATTGATAATCTCGCTCTCATAGCCCATCTTCGTCAGTGTCATCTGCAAGGCAAACGCCTGCAAGCATGCACCATAGTTATAGCCAGAATGATATGTCAAGATTCCTATTTTTGCCATATACATTATATTATTAAGAAGGTATACAATTTTATCTCATATAAAAATTAATGAGAAATTCGTGTTCAATTAATGGCAATTCGTGTTTATGCAAAAACATAAAAATTAGCGAATTGAACACGAAATTATCATAACTTGATTTTGTTCAGTTTCTTATCACTGAAGCCAGCAACTCCAATGAATACTTAATTATTCTTGTTCTTGAGGAAGGGACAATTCACAGGTTGTGAGTTGAGCCAGACGCACAAGATTCAATTGGACTTTCAACTCTATCTCACCGTAAGAAACCTTTTGGCCATTATTAGCAAGCAACTCAAGTTGTTGACCTCCCTTTAAATTCCGGCCCCTCACTCGCGTAAAGATACCTGCATGAGATTTATAGTGAGCACTTCGAGGTTCCACCTCCACTGTAAGGCTGGCTATCCACTCCATATAACTGATGCTCAGATCATGTATATCCCGAACTCTGATGACCGCCAAATGACATTTTTCAGTTTCGCCTGGAATCATATAATCAGGATGGTGGTTTACAAAATCATGTATATCGCTGAAAGACGATTCGACTGCGAGGCGATTGACTGACAAGTAAGACTCTCCTGGACGCAAAGCAAATGCATTAAGCTGTAGCCTATCATCAATAACCCAGTCTCTAAAAAGAATACGGGCTATATCCTCTTTCTGCCCTATCGTATCAAGTGTCCCATCCATATCACTCAATGCGACGCATTATATTGAGAACCGCCGATGGCTTAAAAGGCAGATGGCTGTCACCTTCCTCACCCTTATCAGTACAACTATAGTAAGAGAACTCCTTGTCGCCAATACTTATAGCAGACATGTTCCGTCTTGACTGAAGAGACACTGTGCCATTAGGCGCAGGAGAAATCATCCACTCCTCCCAGTCGGCATTATCAGATATCAAAAGAACTTCTCGAAGATTCTCGAGAACATAGTATGAAATTTTCTCAGCCCCATAGCCGTCCCAGTCATCCTTAAGCTCGCTGAGATGGTCAAGACGGGCAAAAGCCTTGGAGAGGTTCTTACCTGTCACCTCCTCCATCAGCCGCTGAGCGACAGAGCGCTTTACCTCCTCGCTGATACGGATGCTATGAAGATAGCCCATCACATCACTATAGGATGTCATGGGGCGGACTATCATTGGCTCAGAAGCCATATCTACAGGTATTGTATCTGGTTCCATACTTCTTATTTTGGGGCAAAGATAGTGAAATTTTGGATATGCTCCAAATATTTGAGATGAAAACTTAAACTCTAAATGACAAGTAAGATTTGTATATAAAACCGTGGCTCATTAGTTACTCTATTCATAACGATATGCCTATTTTGACCTTAGTTCCTTTAGTATCGTTAAGGCTTGATTCCGTTTCACAGAAAGAATCAAGACCAGAAACATGATGACAATCCAACGTAGAAGATGGTTTTCATAAAGTGACAATGCCGATATGCCCAAGATTGTCAAAATCGTTGAGATTCTGAGCAGATTGTTAATATCGAACACGTCTTTAGCTTCAGGATTTCTCATGCAGACTTTTTTGAAGAAATAGTAATGAAGTACTGCCATCAGCATATATGATAACATCGTTGTATAACCGCATGACAGATAGCCATAGACAGGAATAAACACAACATTTGCCACTATACTCAGAACGGCAGAAATACAAGATGCTATCGCCACATACTGATTCTGCTCGTAATATATCTCTATATTTAGGAATAACACATAGACAAAAATGAAATAGCACCCTATCATAATGGCTGGCATGTCGATAATGGCTTCATAATATGAATGGGGAGCAGCCAGCCAAAGGATTTCAGGTCCAATCAGTATCAGTAGAAATGTCATTGTCGCCATCATTACAGTGATGAACGAGGTGTTCTTCCTAATGGCATCGTATCTCCCAGCTTTTAAGGAAATATAGACCCAAGGCGTATAAGAGCCGTTGATGCCAGTGCGAATAATGGTCATAATCATTGATATTTGATAGACGATATTGTAAATGCCTGCTTGCGCAGGTCCGCACATCTGATTAATCATGATGCGATCGGCATGACCTAACAGTATCTCGGACAAGAAATGAGGAATTAGGGGCAATGCGGAAATCAACGACCATAGCCAAAAATCTTTCCTATAGAAGCAATGACCTTTCTGTGCAAGGGACACAAACAGCAGGAGATTAATAACAGCTTGAACGCCTACCGTAACCATGATAAGGGCGAAAGCTTTGTCTTCACTAAATACCACAAAAGTAATGCCTAACAGTAAGCTCAGGAATGAATTAAGTAAAGTCAGGACAACTAACTTCTTATACTCAAACAGGAAACGTTGCTTCTGAGCCCAATACTGAAATGAAGGGAAAAGCAGGATATGAATACACATCAGCAGCAGTAGCTTATACGGAAATCCTGTCCATTCTTCTAATGACTGATGGAAAAACAAGATAACCAGTGACATCAACAGTCCTACTAACAATGTCAAATATTGAACTGACGATATATATTGGTCTCTTAGTTCTTCATACTTGACTGCCGCTTTATTAAATACACCGTTGTATATACTCAAAGATGATATGACGCACAGAAGATTGGTCCATGACAGGAATACAGAATAGATGCCATAATCTTCTTGAGACATGATACGTGTGAAGATTGGCATCCCTAGAAACTGCAATCCACGCTGAATAACGAAACAGATGATGAACCACAGAGATGCCTTTACAGGTTTAGTCAAATTAGAATATATAAGGACGTATTTAGCTATCATAAATCTTTTCTAAGCAATTTAAGCTCTCCTCTAACAAACACATATGGCAAACACATTATAAAGCCATATATTGCAAATATCATAGGATTATAAGGGCACTCTGTCAACGAGATAAAACAAAGAGAAAAGAATCCATAGCTCATATATCGACAAATCCTAACATTGCGATAAACAGAGAGTTTTCTTACCATCGATATATTCCAAAGAATATAAAAAATTAAAGCCAATCCCCCGCCTGTAAACATTATATCTAATGGGAGATTGTGTATTATAGTATGATAAAAATCAAGACCTGAAGTTTTATACCAGACTGTCTCAGAAACCTGTCCTCTACCCAATATGGGATTTTTTAAAAAGGATTCCCATGCATATGTCCACATTCCAAAACGAGTGCCCATTGTTTGCGACTTATCGACACCATCTGTTTCAATTGCAGAAAGAGCCAATTGCAGTACAGTCATTTTAGTAAAAATATATGCAATAAGGACCGATAGGATTTCTAGTAGGACAAAAGAACAAAAAAGAAATTTTACATTGAAATTCTTTCCAACTATTTTTTCAAAAAAAATAAGACCTACAAATGACAACAAACACAGTATTAGTCCAATTGGCCTCGTGATAAGGAAAGGCAAAACCATAAACAAAACAATTGCTTTATTGAAAAAAACAAAGCCATCTGTCTTTTTAGGTATCACCATGAAAAAAGCTGTTGGCAAATAGCAACATATAAAATCTTGTTTTTGACCTAAGAACCATATTGGGGTTGATGCTTCCGAACGTATCCACATCCCATTTGGACAAGCAAACACTGTCAAAGTATTAAGAATAATCATCGTCCCTCCACATATACAAAAAACTTTGGCTATCTCCCGCAAACTATTTTTGTTAGCTCCCAACCAGCAAATTATTCCTAAACCAGGAATCCAATGAGATATAACCTTAGCAGGTATACCATTTTGAAGAATTGTAGAAAACAGGACAATACTAAAAATAAGAAATGGATACTTTACTATAGATTTACTAACTGGAAAATATAAGCCTATAAATAAAAGTGAAATTCCAAACTTGGCCAAATTCCACAATGTATCAACCAATGATACATCTTCAAAGCAAGATGGTTTGTAAAGCATAAAGAAAACTACAGCATACGCAAAAGGCGATGCAAATTCAGAGTAATCATGTATTTTTAGAAAGACATGATTACTATATTGGTTTGCCTCAGTCACTTTAGTTTTCATATATGGACCTATTCTACGACTTTAGTCCAGACTTTGACAGAATAAAAAATTCTTCGTTATCCAGTCTATTACTCTTGTTAGTTTGAGCAAGCAGAGATAACAATCTGTCTTCTTTATAGAGCACAAATACTGTAGTGACTATCCCTGATAACATCAAGAATATTAATATAAGCAAAACCCGTCTTGGCCCGGCCTTTTTAACAGGGACAGTAGCGGGTTGAAGAAGCGTGAAGGCAGGAGTGTTCTCCTGAACTTTGGCCTCTGCCATTTTCAGTTGTGCGGATACCTGAGAATAAGCTTGGAACTGTAAGTTCATCTCATTCTCCAGCTTTGTCTGTTCGCTGCGCTGTAAATTAAAAATCGAGTTACGGTTGGCGTCATTATAAGCTGCGCTCTTGATACGAGCCTTTTCATAACTTTCTTTAGCCTCTTTGTATAGCTTCTGATTATAAGCCAAATCAATACGAGCCTTACGAGTGCGATAATCAGTGATGAACTCCTGCAGGTGCAACTGCACAGAATCAGCCATAGTCGCAGCAATGACAGGATCCTGGTCTGTGACATCGATTGTGATTACAAGCGTCTTATTATCCACATCACAGACAACCTTTTTCTCCATCAATTCCACTATCTCGAACTGTTCCTTTGTGAGCTTGAATGGATCTACTTTCCCTGTGTTTTCTTCTTCTGGCTTTAGTAAAAAAGTAACCGACTTAATAACCCATCTAACTGGTACGAGCGCATATTCTATCAACGATTTCTTTTGGCCCTCATTCAGATAGTCGTAGTATGACATTGGAGCCACAGCATCTTCAGGGGTTACCTGAATGGAAAATAGCGACGTTCTGAAAGCCACACTATTCATCAGGTCAGGATAAAGTGTAGGGAACAGGGCTTCCGATCCCATACTGCCACTGCCAATATTGAGGCCAAAACTACTGGCGATGCTTGCAAGGGAACTGGTGCTCTTGCTGCCTGACAGTTCTGGAGCCAGCTTTACAGTACATTTATAGTAATTGGGTGTACCAATAAGGAGGATGGCAGATACCACGAAGGTGACAGATAGAACTTTGTAGTAGAGCTTACGATGTTTCTTAATATCTTGCCAAAGCTGGCTGAGGGTAGGTTTTTCCTGGGATACTGTTTGTTGATCGTTGTCCATAATCTCTATTTTTATCTGAGTTAACTCGATTTGTGGTTTGAGTTAACTCAGGGGTTTTACTTGACGAGGTGGGCGATAGTGGCAAACATCGTGCCGAGCGAGGCTACGCTGGAGCCAATGCCCAGCCACTGGGCTACCGACAGGCCGTCGCGCTTAGCCTTCGAGGGAACGACAATCTCACAGCCAGGTTCTACTTTGGCCTTTCGGGCCTTGGCCATCGTGCCGTTCTGATAGATGATGTAGGCATGGCGCTTCTTGGCACGGTCACCGAAACCGCCGGCCTGCTCGATGTAATACTTGTAGTTCTTACCCTCTTCGAAGGCTACGGTATTGGGAGCGTTGACATCGCCGCTGATACGCACGGTGTGGTTGAAGCGGGGGATTTCGAGGCGGTCGCCATTCATCAGTTCTACATCTTGCGACGAGCCGGGATGGGCAATGGCTTCATCTAGATGGATGCCTACGGAGTAGGTCTCGGTGATGGCGAGCTTGTCGAGACTGATGGAGTCGTTCTCATCGGCACTCTGGCGGGCAATGCGTATGAGATACTGCATGCGGGCACGCTCTTCTTCGGTCATGTGGCGAATGAGGCGTGCGCCACGCACGTATGCCCCAGGAATGATGCCACCGGCTGCCTTGACGAGGTCGCTGAGACGCTGGTTCTTCTG
>AUXO016578092.1_pt1 | contig 14988 bp, 12 predicted proteins | sample 768731 | NCBI WGS metagenome assembly AUXO01 (sample SAMN02715735, study PRJNA202380) | gut metagenome | biome: sheep rumen | host: Ovis aries | place: New Zealand: Palmerston North
CATTCAGACTACATCCCCAGGTAATCAACATGGCCATAAGGACAAGACCTATTACCAAAAAGCAGGAAAAAGAGGGCGTAAAGCAACAGGTCATGGACGCTAATGTGGATGTTATGGAAATACTCGAGGAGGAAAAAGCATACTACGACAGAAGAAAATGCGCGGCGGACAGAACCGGATATGGCCCCCAAAAGCGAAAAGCCGAATCTGAAAAGGGTGAAGCTTTCTATAAAAACATACACAAGTTATCTCACAGCAGGGATGCCTTAGTAGAAAAAAGAGCTAAAGAAATAGACGGCGGAGGAAGGTTTTACAGGGTATATTTGTCAGCAATGGCCTATTTTAAGCAAGATACCGAGGAAAAGACAAATCAAAGGTTAGATGCTTTGTCGGTTCCGACAGAAAAGGCGACAACCGGGCAGAAACAGGCTATGGCAAAGGAACTGGAGAGCGCATTTAAGCTTATAATGGATTTCGACCTTAAGGAACTGAATTTCGAGAGATTTACCGACCTGATTGACGGAGCATATGAAAAGACAGCTATGATGACCTATTTTTGCATGGATTTTAATCATCTGTTTTCAAAATATGAGGAGCTTATGGACGATCCGGAAAGCGGCACTCTTCTGACCGTGGAGGAATATAAAGAGGTAAAGGCAAAAAAAGATTTTCTACAGGTATTAAACACGATTTACAATGGAGTAGCGAAAAATGTTTTGGCTGCTCCCGGACATGAGAGCTATGACGGGATAAAGCTTCTGTCCCTTACGCAGAGCGAGATGAATGAGAATCTGAAAAATGCCAAAAGTTCGGACCAAAAGATGTATCTCTCAAATGTGTTCGTGACATTGAACGCCTTAAGACAGGAGGGCATCTATCCCGGTATAGACATGGAACAGGTATATAAAAGCAGGCGCGTGGCATATTATGACGCTCCGGCAGATGACAGGACGGTCAGCATCAAGGAAAAGCTTAAGGAGAGGTAGCATTATGTTTACTCTTACGGTTGAGAACATAGCGACACTTTTGGTCGACGGATCGACAATATTTTTGCTCATCGGAGTCCTCACACAGACGTATATCATGCGAAAAAGGGGAAGGCTCGATGACAGGTTATTCTTTATTCTCATAATCTTAAATATCATAATAGCGGTGTCGGACATCATAACGTATCTTTCAGACGAAAAGACTTTTTACGGAGCAAGATACTTTAATCTCGGAGGCGTAAGTGTTTTTTACATTGCGCTTGTGCTTTTGTGTTTGCTCTGGCTGCGCTATTGCATCATAAGGTTTGGAAGAAGGCGTGCAGGAATAAGGATACCTACGGCTGTAATACTCATACCGGGCTTTATAACAGAGATCATGCTGTTGATAAATCTGTTCACCGGCCTGATCTTCAGCGTGGATGGATCCAATGTATACCATAGGGGTATATTGTTTGTGCCAATGTTTATCGTGATGGGGCTGTATGTCTTTTCCGGTTTTTATATCATAGCAACATATAAGAGCGCGGATGGTAGAAGGAATATGATACCGGTATGGATATATATGCTTCCGCTGGTAGTGGGTATAGTGGTTCCATTTGTTATAGGCGGGATATCGCTTACAAGTATCGGTGTGGCCATGTCGCTTCTGTTTACCCATGCCGGCAGCGAATCGGAAATAGTTAATACCGTTTTTGGCAAGGAGGGGATCATATGACGGATGCAGGATATGTAACGGTATATGCCAATACGATAGCGGTAATGCTTTCTCTGGGTATTCTGGTGCTTGCCGGGCGACTCCGTATAAAGGACAGGACGGAAAAAAGGATCTTCATGTCATTGCTCACCAATGTGATCGCCATGAGTATCTTTTACATATTACGCACTCTCAGGGATGACAGAGTCATCGTATTCACGCAGGCCACAGCTATGCTTCTGGAGACGATCCTGGAGATATTGATCAATCTGTTCACCATAATATGGATGATTTATGTTGATTACAGAATGTTCCACAGCATGACACATATAAAAAGAAATGCCGCAGTGATATTTATCCCGTTTTTAGTGCTCATTGTGCTCGATGTGATCAATTCCTTTACGGGGATAATGCTCAGGATCGACGAAAACCTTGTGGTCGAGGAGAGACCGCTCTATATTCTCGCCGATATTATCAGGATCGGGTATTTTATAGTATCTTTGGTCATTCTTGAGGTTCATAAGCGCAGAGACGAGAATATGAAGTTTTTTTCGGTTTTACCGTTCTTTGTTCCCACGCTGTTTTACATATTGTTTTATTATTTTACGCCATATGCCACAGTGACACTGGGGCTTTCCATTGGGATAGCACTTATCTATGTCGAGCTGATAAATGAACAATGCTATAAGGACAGCGAGACAGGATTCTACAATATACTTTATCTTGATTATCTGAGAAAAAAGGCAGCCGGCGGACGCTATGATCCTCAAAGTGCGATCGTGTTCAGGATCTCAGGGGACAGCATTAAACAATCTGCGGAAATGATAGCGAAGCAGCTCCCGAGAAACTGCTATACGATCCGATGCAGTAAGGACACGTTGGTGACGTTGGCGTACGTCAAAAACAAGAGTTCTCTTTTTATGATCTCCGAGGATGTACAGACTGACATGGATAAGGCCGGGATTCCCATACAGATCGGAATCGATCAGAAAAAGAAAACGGAGAGAGGAATAGTTTTTCTTGACAGACTTTTAAAAAGTGTCTGATAGATCAGGTATTATTCAGAGGACTATCATAAATGAGATTTACAGATATAACAGAAGAAAATGCGGATGATTTTTATTCTTTCATTGCCCCGGGCATCCGTGATGATTTGGAACGGGAATACTTCAGGGGCATAGGGGCGATCGATGATGACGGTGAGCCACTGGGAGCCTTGGTTTATGAGCTGGGTAACAGCGAAAGCGAGGAGGACACCAACAGCCGTATCCTGTCCCTTGCGGCAGATAACGACAAAACAATTGATTCCCTTATGTCGGAGTATGAGATTTGTGCATCCGAGGAGGATGTGGCAGAGAGCTACTATGAGCTTTCCGATAAGAAAACCGCAAGGCATCTGGAAAAGCATGGCTTTACCTTTGAGACTGCAGAGTCACCGGATATCGTGATATCAATGAAAGACATAAAGCATGTAGCGGATACTGTCAAGGCGAGCAGGATCCCCTCTTTTATAACAAATCTTTCTGAGATATCCATACAGCAATACAGGGGTTTTGTGAAGAATATCCTGTTTATGGGTAAGCACGGATTATTGGAGGATATCGCATATCTTCCCAAGAACTGGTTTGAACAAGAGCTTTGTGCATGTGCGTTAACTGACGACGAAGTTACAGGTGCACTGCTGATGCGGAAGGACTCCGAGGGTGTGATTCATGTTCTTTTGTATACAGCCTTCGGACCGGATTATAAAAGAAATCTGGGATTGATGATGGCTTACTCCGCGAACATGCTGACAGAGCTGTGCTCCAATGAGACATTGATAGTTATCAGACGCCACAACGATGCAGTAAAAAAACTTGCGGAAAAGCTCTTTGCGTCCAGCAAGGGCGATACCGTATATGTTGGAAAGAAGACTCACGAAAAATGACCGGAAGAAGACAAGTCTTGCGAAGAAGCTGCCGGAGAACAGGTAATGGCAAAATAGCGGAAAGATAACCGACAGAAGAGAAAGATCATGGAAGAGTATAAGACGGTTTTAATAGAGAAAAGGAACTACAGGCGGTTTGGGGATTACCTGCCCGAGAAGGATTCAGCGGCTGCCAGAAGAGAGAATATTATATCAGTAGGCCTTATGCTTGGCTCTGAGCCGGCGGGAGCCATTTCCTGTATGGGAAATGAGCTGCTAAGCTTCTATGTGGAAGAGGATAAAAGACGCAGCGGATACGGAAGGCTCATGCTCGAAAGACTGGAAGAGGAGCTTCGCAAAAAGGGCTACGACAGCATATCGGCCCACCTCGCCCTGCCTGACGACTGTGAGGCGGTGCCGGCCCTTGTATATCTCGGCTTTATGTATGAGGATGAAGGGTATAGTCTGGTAAAGGTAAGTGGCAGGGATGTCAGGACCTTTATCGAAAGCGAGAATACCAAAGGGAAGAAAAGCGTTCTATCATTTATCGGAAGATTTGCAAAAGGGGAGATACTTTCTCTTGAAAGTGTGTCAGCATCAGGCATAAGGAGCATCGAGGAAGGAATAGCGGCCGATTTTGTCACTTCGGATGAAGAGTGCTGGGGGAACATTGCCAGGCCGTTGTCCTTTGTATCCTTTGTGGATGATAAGCCCGTAGCGCTTGTACTGGTGGAAGCTGAGGACGGGAAGCACTTTTCGGTCAGGTGGTTTGACACGGAGGAAGGCGCGGGCGCGGAAGGTCTTGCAATTATATTCAGGATGATTGAGAGGCTTTCCATGTTCATGGAGGATGATGATGAACTTTCCTTTGCTGCGATGACAGACAGCGTTATTGGGCTTTGTGACAGGATATTTGACAAAACGCAGGGATTAACGCCTCAGATAGAGCAGACAGTCCTGATGATCAAGGAGCTGTAAACCTGCGCAGATCGATCTATCCGGTCTTTTGGGAGGAAGATATATGTGTAACTTTGATGAGAATCAGAAATCAAAAGATAAATATAAGGTCGAACCCCTGCAGTTCAAAGAGCATTTCAGCCGGATGGAATCAACCGTGGGGTATGAGAGAGGGTTTGATGAAAAGAAATATTTAGAGCTGGAGCAGCAGACCGGAACTCTCAGAAAGCAGATAAATGACTCCGGAGATAAATACTCGAAGGAACTCAATGCCGAGCTTGAAAAGATCAAAAATCTTAAACCGGGGGAAGAATATACACAAAAGACAGGAACTGTGATCAAGTATGAAGATAAAAAGAAATGGACCGGAATAAAAAGAAAGGAAACCGATAGGGAATACCGGGACAGAGTAGAAAAGAAGCTGCGTTCACAATCCGAATGGAAGCATTATCGTGAAACTGATTCCGAGACTCTGAAATTACAGAATGCTGATTATTACGGCAGATCAGAGATCGTTAACCGCGTTAACAAAAAGCATGTTACTAAATCTCTGTCCGAAAACCGAAAGATGATCTTGAAGCGTTCAATATCCGCAATGGCCAAGAGTGATGCGGGTAAGGATTTTAATGTTCCCGAGGGCGTAGAAGAGGATAAGCTGACAGAAGAGGAGAGAAAGAAATCAGAAGAGGCTTTTAAGACATTCCTTGACTCCGTCATAGAATATGGAAAGTATGACGGTCAATATGTAACCATAATAAGGGAAGCTGATGAGCGTTTCCATGATAAAGCTTCAAAAAAGGGAAAAGAACGAAAGAGAGCAGTATCATTAAGAAGCGGGGCGGCATCGAAAGAGATCGAGCTGTTCATGAAAATGAAAGATAACCTTGAAACAGCAGAGGACGCATGTGGCTACGATGTAAACCTTGCCAAGACGCTGCAGGGATACAAGGATCTTTTGTCAAAGCTGGCTGACGGAGACCTTGAAGTGCCGGATGAAGCGACAGAGCTTAAGATATCAGAGATCCATGACGAGCAGGGTAAAACCATAGGGATGAGTAAGGTCAACGATAAATATGAAGACAAAAAGATTCCCCTGTTTGCTCATGAACCCTCTGAAAACGATGTTATGCAGGGAGATATCGGAGACTGCTATCTGGTGGCATCGTTATCAAGTATTACTTCTATTGAGCCGCAGATAATCAAAAATGCAATCAAGGACAACGGAGATACAGTAACCGTAAAACTGTTTAAGCCGGGTATCCACAAAACAGAGCCGGTATATATCAGAGTTCCCAAACAACAACCCCACAAAATGGCAGCCAATAATGCATTGTGGGTGAATATGTTTGAACTTGCGTATATGGAGTATAAGTCGTATCTGAAAGAGCAGATGGATGCGATAAGGGATTTAATCAGTTCCGAGATCGCTACTGACGGCTACAAGGAGCTGACAAAAAAGAGAGATCAGATCTTTGATGCCTTCGAAAAAGAGGCAGATGCCCCCAATAAGCATTGGAACAGCAGTAAAGAGCGGAGGGACGCGAGGGACTGGTATTATGTCGAAGAAATGGGCAAATATCTGAGAAGCTCCTCGCGCGGGGAGAAATACATAACACTTCTTGCAAAGGAGCGGAAAAAGGCAAGAGAAGCGAACATCATAAAGGGCGGACGGACCGAATCATTTATACAGGTGCTGACAGGTGTGGAGCAGCGGGCAAATGACGTATACGCCAAACGCCATTCGGACGATCTTAACAGGCTTACATTTATCTACGATGATGTAATGAAAAATGCTGTCAGCGAAGACAGTAAGAAAAAAATAATGAAGACTGATTCCTACGAGAGTCAGAAAAAGACCCTCGAGGAAGAAATCGCAGCTCTGGAAGAACAGCTGAAGACAACCACCCTGGAAAAGGATGTGGCAAAAGCCGAAGCGCTCAAGCTTAAAAAGTTTTTAAAAAAACCGGAAAAATCAAAAGCTCAAAGCGGGTCAGTTCCCGAAAAGAAAGAGGAAAATGAAAGCGAGAGCGCCAGAGCAGAATCAGCATACAATGAGTACACAAGACTGCATAATGAGATTGAAGCGATCAATACCAGATTGAGTGAAGCGAAAAAAGAATTTAAGCAATATAAAGAGCGGTCTGACCGTGCTGAGGATTATAAAAGCATAGCGGAATGTATCATAAAAAAGCATCTCGACGATTGCATCTGCACTGAGAACCAGTTTATAACAGAGAAAGAGGTCTTTTATACTAAAATGATATCAAGAGATCAGCTGGGTCCGCTGGCAGAAAAAGCCCAGAAGGAGTTTCTTGAGCAGGGATATATAGAAGGCATGCTGGGCGGTCTGACCAGTAAAGACAGTGCAGCGAAAATATACAAAAAATACGAGAATGATGATCAGGCCAAAAAAGAGATAGCGGATATGGCAAAGGCCCTGATGGCAGAATTCGTTAAAAACAAAGAGAAGAATACGGTTCTTAATTACGAACGGTTTTCGGGTAACTATTCGGAACTTGCATTGAAAACATATAAGGATATAAGCGATGCGGTAAACAGCAATAAAGTCATCACTGCCGGGACATTTGATTTCGCGATGGAGGGGCTCAAAAAGGAAAAAACCGGAGAGTCGGTCTTTAACGGTATCGCATCCGCACATGCGTATTCGATAATAGGCATAAAAGAAATAAAGGAAAATGTGGATGGAAAAGAAAAGATCACTCATTTTGTCAGAGTGAGAAATCCGTGGGGAAGTTATCACACGGTGTATGAAAAAAACGATCAGGGAAAGATCGAAATGAAGGAAAGCAGGGATACGGTAACAGAGGGAATAAATGAGATCGAGCTCAACGATTTCATGGAACGGTTCCGGACGATCACTTATACCGATCCAAAAGAGATAATGCAAAAACAGCGCGGAGAGATTGATGAGATCAGGGAAGAGAAAAGAAAAAGATCGGAAGCATTAAAGGCAAAAGAAGCGGAAGAGAAGGTTTAAGAAGTCAAAGGGGAGCAGTAAATGCAGTTTTATATCACTATGGATGAAGGCGGTTTTCTGCGCATCACGGATGAAAACGATAATGCCGTCACACTGTATTACAGTGAAGGTGTTGCCAGTATTCTTTCTATATTTGTCGCAGAGGATGAGCGCGGTGAGGGCCTCGGCAGAGGTCTTATAGCAGCCGCGGAGGTGCTGTGCGCACATAGAGGAGTCACACTGATAGAGGCAGATTATGCCGATATTATGCCCGAGGTCACGTCGTTCTTTGCGAAGAACGGATATAGCATCTGCGAGGGATCGCCTGTTATTTCCGTAGCCATGAGCGAGATCATTGCAAATGAGGCGGTAAAGAAGACCTTGCAAAGGAACTTTTCAGGACTCAGATTTGTATCGCTTGAAGAGATTTTCCTGATGCAGTGGGAGGAAGTCAGTTCGGTTTTTTTGAAGTTTTCGATGAGACTCTCAAAGGATGAGTTGGGAAAATTTTCGCAAAAGCTCAGTGGGCTTGTCTATGATAAAGCCTCGGAGGCACAGGCCTTGATACTTTGCTCGACCAAGGGAAGCGGATTGCACGTGGATTTCATAGGGACCTCCGGGGGAGATTCGCAGCAGTATGCTGTAGCCGCTCTTCAGGGCGTGCTGTTGGAGGCCATAGCAGAAGGAGGAGAACTGAAATATCCTGCGATCACTGCATTTTGCGTGCAGGACAATGTTGAAAAGGCTCTCGCCAATATCGGGCTTTCCACGGAGAGTCTGTTAAAAAGTGTTTACGCAAAAAAAGAGATATCTGAGGATGATCATGATATGGATTCCTTTGATATCGACAGTGAACCCGAAGATCAGATGAACGAATGGATCGGTGAGATAAACAGCGTTTCGATGCAGAGCAATATCTGCTGGAAGGCAGCGTGGCACAGACGATATGAGGAGAGGCAAAATGGTGTGTTCCGGGGGCGTGCGGCAGAAGACATTCCGGAAGGCAAAAACGGCGGGACACCGGAAACAGATAAGCCTGTATCAAAGAACCTTCAGGCCGAAAATGTTCTTTGGGAAAAAGAGATGAAGAGCCGATACGAGGCCGAACCCTCAGATGTGATAGTATCGGTAAAGGAGATATCGGGGCTTCCGTTTGTGGGAAAGACGGCTCCGGATTATGTCATGAGCCTGGGAGATATCTCGGAACGCCAGTTTATGAGAGGGATGGGAAATTGTATATTACAAAGAAGAATGGGGCTTATTGAAGAGCCGCTTAACATAGCAAAGGATGATTTCGAATGTGAAGTATCGAGCTGTCTGATCACGGACTCAAGGGTGAGCGGATTCCTGCTTCTTCATACCGAGGCGGAAGGACTGCTTATGGTGGATCTGCTTTTTGCATCCGGACCTGATGCACAGTCTGATATCCTCAAGCTTATGATCCGTACGATCAAGGTGTTGTGTGAGAACTACCCGGAGGATACGGGAGTTATACTGAGACGTCATAATGAGGCAGCGCGGAAGCTGGTATCAAGGCTATTCCCACAAAAGACCGGAAAGGAGGGCAGATGATCATGTGGTTATCGGAAACTAATACAGGCACCATCATTCTTGATATCACAACCATCCTTCTTCTTGCAGGAATGATCATATTCACCTCCTTGTACAGAAAGAGGGGAAACCTTGGTGACAGAGTATTCTTTTTACTTCTTATCGCTGATATCATCACTGCTGCTCTTGATGGCATGAATTTCTTTTTTGAGAAGAGCCCGTTTGCCTTCAAGGGAGCACTCATCACGGCAGGGGATACATTATTTACGATCCTCTATGAGATCATGCCCTTTATGATGGTGCTGTATCTGGATTACAGGCTTCGGGGGGACAAAAGACATACCACGGGACTGATAAGGATAGCGGTATGGCCGTGTGTGCTCTCCGTACTGCTTATCCTGGGGAACCTGATCTGGAAGTATCTGTTCTACTTCGACGAGGCGGAAGGAGTATATGTATATGCGAAAGGCTATGATCTGATACATATTGCCGTTGTCATTTATCTTTGCATCATACTCGTACAGCTGTGGAAGAAGGATAAGAGGACCATGATCATGTACCTTATTGCCATAGGGTGCAGGATCGTGCTCAGAAATATCATAAGAGACATATCCTCCACGCCGTTTATCGTTGCCGTTCTTCTGATATTCTTTCATATTCTGGAAATGAACGAGAGCTTTTACAAGGAGGTGGACGGATGAATACCACTACGTTATCGATGGTAACGATCTATTCGGATGTAATGGCAATACTCCTTCTCGTGGGGCTTATGCTGATCCCGAGGGGAACCGGCAAAAAGGACGCCGCTACGGGAATTTTTGTAACAATGGCGCTGGGGGTGATCTTTCTGGCGCTGGGTAATACCGTAAGGGCTGCGCTTTACGGGCAGCACTTTACATGGGCGGAACCGGTGGCACTCGCCGCACAGACTGTCTCGGAGCTTGCGTCAGTGTTTACCGTATATCAGTGGATACTCTATGTGGATTATAAGCTGTATGGCAGCAGAGATCACTTAAAAAGACGCTTTCCCGTTCTGTTTATACCGATAATCCTGCTGTCAGTCATCCTGCTGGTAAATACCGGTACGGGGATACTGTTTACCATAGGAGAGGATATATCCTTCACCCCGACGGTAATGTATTATTTTATGGTGGGGATAGAATTCCTTTATCTTTTGATGGCAGTAGTGTTTATGGCAGTTTATGTGGCCAGAGGCGGGAAAAAGAAGTTTTTCAGTACTGCTCCCGTCATCATACCTGTTCTTCTCGGATCCGTAGTCAGCCTTGTGACGGATTATTCCGCCCGGGCGCTGGGGCTCGCAGTCGGGCTTGTTTTCCTGTATTTTTCCATGGCTGCAGGATGGAGATTCGGAGATAAGAACTCAGGCTTTTTCAACAAAGAATACCTTACATACCTTAGGAAAACGGGAAATGCTTACCTTGGGTCGATCTGCTTTAAGGCTGCCGGTGATGCGTCAGGGATAGAGGGAATACTTAAGAGCGAACTCCCCCGTGACAGCATAATTATCCGCAATGATCAAAACAGCTATCTTTTCCTTACGGAGACGGATGCGGAACCGGAGCTGCTGTTTTTGGCTGAGCTGGTAAAAAAAGCAGCGGATCTTCGGGATGAAAGCGGACACCGCGGGAAAGCAATATGCCTTGAATATACCATAAACACACGAAGTGCAGATCAGGATACGGGTGAACTGTTCTTGAAAAACTGATCGGATAAGTGTATTATTATTCATGTGCCATTAATGTATCCGGAGGTTTGAGGCATGAAAAAAAAGGTTATAACGGTGCTCTGCGTGCTGGTGGTCCTGGGGCTGATCCTTGCCGGAGTTCTAATTTATTTTACCTTAAGGAAGAAGACTGTAAAGCAGTCCGAGGTTGATATGTCGGAATTTGCGCTTCCGGATGGTGTATCATGGGAGGGAAGCTATATAGACAGGATAGATTCTCTGGCAGTTCTTACCATCAGCAGGAACGGGAATGAGTATAGCTGTTCCGTGGGGATACCCTCGGAGGATATGTCATATATAGACAGCTATGAGTTTGTCGCAACGCCTGCTTCGGATGGAATAGGTCTCTCCTACGAAGGGGGGATCCACACCCAGTATCTTATATCGGGTGAATCGGGGACGAATGCCACACAGCGCTACACCGATGGCACCGGAGCTCTGTATTACTACAACGGCGCGGTGTTGTGGATCGATGATGTGAATAACGCGGGCTCAGGATATTTATTTGAAAAGCAGGAGGAATCTCCGGATGAGCTTTCTGGCCAGCCTTGAGATCTGTGGGGGGATATTCTGCCTCATCTGCATATTTATGCTGACTGCAATGCGCGGATATGGAAGTGGTCGTGCAAAGCTTCTTGTCGCGCTTTTTGCTGCCTGCTCGGTGTGGTGCTTTTTATCCTCCGCAGCCGATATGCTTGAAGGGAACGGGACTGACAGAGTGTATTATCCGGTGCGCGTGGTTTTTTTTGCGGTGTGGTTTATGTACTTTGTCCAGACAGCTCTCACGGCACTGTACATAAGGGAGATCATGAACGAGGATCTCAATCAGCTTCCGGACGATAAAGCTGCATCGGCTCTCCGTGAAAGAATCGGCTATGGTATGTATATTTCTCTGGGGATATGCGCGGTCGGTATTTTTTTGCTTATCATATCCCAGATATTTAACATTTTTTATTATTTCGACAATAATAACAGCTATGTCAGGTACACTCCGTCGATCGTTCCCGAGCTGGTTCCGGTCATTTCAGCTGTATATTTCCTTGCCCTTACGGCTCCGCTTTTCAGGCATATCAGAAAAGAAAGCAAAGTTGCTGTGGTCTATTCGTTCACAGCTATAGCAGGCGCCTTCCTTTTAGGCTCTTTTTTCAGGAAGATACCGTTTGCACTTTTTGCTTCACTGACTATATGTCTGTTTTTTTTTACCGGCTGTATAAGAGACTGCCTGAACGATGTCAGGATAAAGGAGGAGGCCATCATCCGCAAGGATGCGGCGATAGCGGAGCAGAGAGCGAGGATAATGCAGAGTCAGATCCGCCCGCATTTTATTTTCAATTCTCTTCTTGCCATCAAGCAGCTATGTCTTGAGGAGCCCAGAAAGGCATCCGAAGCGCTGCAGCACTTTTCAACCTTTTTGAGGGCAAATCTTGAGGCACTGACAGACGAAAAGCCTGTTCCGATATCCAGGGAGATAGAATGTATAAAGGAATACGTCGCTCTTGAACAGTCAGATCCCTCCGGGAGATTCCTGGTCAATTACGACATAAGCTTTGAAGACTTTAAGGTGCCGCTCCTTTCGGTCGAACCAATGGTGGAGAATGCGATACGGCATGGAGTTGCATCCAAAAAAAGCGGGGGCGTGGTAACGATACGCACCTTTAAGGAGGGCGACAAAGCTGTTGTGACAGTGGAGGATAACGGCTCGGGGTATGGATCCGAGACTGCCCAGCAGGCCCGGCACAGGAGCGTCGGAATACAGAATGTGAGGGACAGACTGTCTCTTATCTGTGGCGGAGAGCTGTCGATAGTAAACACCGGGAACGGTACTATCGTGAGGATCACAGTGCCATGTGAACCGGGAGGTGATATATCGTGAAAATGATCGGTCATAAGGCTCTGATAACGACACTTATGGTATTTGTGCTGGCCATGTGCGGATGTAAAGGGAAGACCGAAGCAGAGGAAACCCCGGAAGCTGAAATACAAACTGAAGAATCCGTATCCGGGGGCGAAGCACACAGAAATGATTTCGCAGGGGCATGGACTGACAAAAACACAGGAGCCATGCTGGATATCTGGAGGAGCGAAGACGGGGTGTTTCACGCTCTTGCCTGCATCAAATCAAGCGATACAGAAGTTTCTTACTGGTCATTCACCGCTCCTGCGGAGGATGGAAAGCTTGTATATACCGATTGCGAGAGAATAGATGCGGTATATGGGAGCAACGGTCAGATCTCCGAGACTACCGTGTATGAGAGAGGGATAGGGAGCGTTGAATTCTCCGGGGACGACCTTGTCTGGCATGATGCGACGGACAACGCCGGAGATGGTCTTGTGTTTGTATACGAGGGCGGCTATTAGCTGCCTGCATAAGGGCGTTGTTGCACTTTTGTTGCGCTTAAAATGGTATAAAAAGGAGTGGGATATTGAACACTATCACAGTGGATGACAGGCAGCTTGCCGTCAATGCTATGCTTGATAATCTGAGAGAGATAGATCCGGGAGGCAGTCATGCGGGGCTTATTTCCTCTCATGAAGCACTCCTTTTTGCGGATTCACACAGGCTCGATGTGGCATTTCTCGATATAGAGATGCCGGACATGAACGGGCTCCTGCTTGCCAAGGCGCTCAAGGATAAGCAGCCGGATATAAATATAGTATTTGTGACAGGACATGTAGAATACGCTTATGATGCACATAAGGTGTTTGCAAGCGGGTATCTGATAAAGCCCGCAGGCACGGAGGACGTCAGAAATGTACTTGAAAACCTCAGACATCCGATAGAAAGAAAGCAGGGAAGGATACATGTCAGGTGCTTTGGAAGCTTTGAGATCTTTATTGACGGGGTTCCGATGAACTTCAAAAGGTCAAAAAGCAAGGAGCTGCTTGCATACCTGATAGACAGCGCAGGCGGAAGAGTCAGTATGGGGGAGCTGATCTCGGTTTTGTGGGAGGACGGAGAAAACTCCGACTCACGTAATTCACAGCTTCGGATGTTTATAGCGGATATAAGAAAGACCTTCAAGGATGCCGGATTCGATGAGGTGCTTGTAAGGGAATACAACTCGGTGGCCATAAAGCCGGAGTTACTCGACTGTGATTTTTACAGATTTCTCGAATCCGACCCGAATGCGGTGAATGAATATATGGGGGAATACATGAAGCAATACTCGTGGGCGGAAATGAGGATACACGAGCTTGATATGGAAAAAAACGGCAGATATTGAAGCGATGTGATAAAGGAGAATAAGACATGAACAATACTCAGATTTACCCGTTTGAACGCAACCGGTATTATCCGAAAAAAAGGCTGTCCAGCGCAGACTATCAGGCAGAGCAGGACTACTTCAACAATAAGCGCAGATTTCTCAACGGACTGATGTACGGTTCGGGGATAGTCTGCGGGCTGGGAGTGTTCAGCCTTGACGATCTGTCTCTGCTTGTAGAGAGCGGTGTTGCCATAGACGGGATGGGAAGAGAGATAGTGGTAGAGACATCGGATGTCAAGAAGCTTTCGTCCATAGAAGGCTTTGACTCTCTTAAGACAAACGAGGCAAGCCTGTGCCTCAGATACCGCGAAGAGCCGGTTCACAAGGTATATGCCATCGATCAGACGGATCCGGACAAGGAGTTTCAGTATAACCGTGTAAAGGAAAGCTATGAGCTTTTCCTTATGGACAAGGACGATATTCCCGAGAGATTCGAGATGGAATCGGAATTTCTCACAAAGGGGACTCTTCTTTCAAGCGAGAATTATCTCATCGAATTCATCATGCCTGCCACAGTATCAAGGTCGAAGGCGGTAAGAGCCAGAGTACAGGTTACCGGCCTTGGAGATGGCGACACCAAGCTCTCATATTCCTCCGTTCTCCAGACCCCTGCATTTGTGGGAGCAGACGGGGCAAACGAGATCAGGATCGATATTCAGGATCTTGACATCAAGCGCGGTGAAAGTGTTGTCTATGATTACTGGCTCATGACTCTGGACAACCCTTCTTTCGAAACAAATATAATATTAAAGACCGGTACTGCCTCAGGATACGAGAATGATGTGGCAGTTCAGGTACCCGCCAATTTTGCACTTAAGGTTCTTCTTTCCAACCTGCAGCCCAGAGAGATAGTAAGCCGTGAGATCGGCAGAATGAACCTGGAGCTCAGAAATATCGGCGGACAGGG
>AUXO010701230.1_pt1 | contig 14984 bp, 8 predicted proteins | sample 768731 | NCBI WGS metagenome assembly AUXO01 (sample SAMN02715735, study PRJNA202380) | gut metagenome | biome: sheep rumen | host: Ovis aries | place: New Zealand: Palmerston North
AATAGGTGGATTTTTTTTTAATGGACTTTTAGTGAACATTGTTTTCATATTTTTAACATTACTTACATTCCATTTAGATATATCTCCATTAAATTTAGAATTATAAAACATATTTTCCATATTTTTAACATTACTTACATCCCATTGAGATATATCTCCATTAAATGATGACTCACAAAACATAGCTTCCATATTTTTAACATTACTTACATCCCATTGAGATATATCTCCATTAAATAATGAAACACAAAACATAGCAGACATATCTTCAACATTACTTACATCCCATTTAGATATATCTCCATTAAAATTAGAATAATAAAACATACTTTGCATATTTTTAACATTACTAACATTCCAATTTAAAATATCTCCTTTTTTACTAGTAAATTTTGAAAATGTAAACATTTCATTCATATTAATTACATTACTTACATCCCAATATGAAATATTTCCATCAAAATTAGAATTAAAAAATAACCTACTCATATCTGTTATTTTTGATGTATTAATATCATTTAAATCAGCATTCCATCCTCTTTCACTAACCAAATCTTTTATAATATTTTTAAGTTCATTTAAATTTTTAGGATGATATTTATAATTTTTAAATTGACTTATATGTAATTTTTCTTGTATATATAAATTTAAATGTTTCATAATTAATATTTTTCTATTTTTGCATAATCAGCACATACATCAACAATATCTGCCATATCTCTATATACTTTCTCTAATTCTTGAAGATGTTCTTGTTCATCTTTAAGTATTTCTTCAATTTTAGAATGAGTTACTATATCTCTGTCTTTAGTAAATTCTTCTAATTTAGTATATGTTTCAATAGCTCCTTTCTCAGCTGTTATATTATTCATTACAGCTTGACAAGTCTCATAAGATGGCATTATATATTTATGTGTAGCTATAACATTTAAAGCTGCTGGATCTGCAATATCATTAGGATCACTTCCTAATTGTTGAAGTCTTTCCATTAACCAACATGCATGGTCTTCAAATTCATCTTTTGCAGTCTCTTTAAAGAATTTAACAAGTTCAGGACGGCGTTTACCATGAAGGAATGGTGCTGTAATAGTATAATGATACCAAGCTAATAATTCTTCTGCTAAAGCATCTTTAAGCATAGTAAGTAGCTTAAGATAGCCTTCTTCTCCTAATTTAAGTTTTAAATCATTTATTTTACCACTATCAAAACAAGAATCAGGACATTCTGGATTTGGCTCAGGAACTGTTTCTCCATCAGATTGATAATAATAGTCTTCCCAATGTTCTATGATTTTCTTTTCAAATATAAGCTTAGATTCACGGTTTACATTCTCTATACTGTCTGATGAATGCATTGCATTTTTCATCTCATCTTTTCCCCAAGTCTTTCTGACTTTATCTTTAAGAGAATCCATATCCTTTATCGGATCTTGACAATTCTTATGACATAGACAACAAAGGCATTCTCCAGATGACATATATTTACATAAGTCATTATAGAAATCTTTATCTTTATGCATCTTATAAAGTTCTTTAGCTTCATCATCAGATAATTGCTTCTTTACCTTTTGAATAACATCCCATCCATTATTCTTAAGTAATGTTAAAAAATCTTCTTCATGATTAAGAAACTCAGGCTTAAGTATTACAAAACCATTTACTTCATTAGAAGATTGTGATTCTTTTATTAAAAATGTCTGCTTATAGCTTTTCATAAATTTAATTACATATTTTCTTATATAAAAATAATTATAATTTCTTCTACAAAATTATTTTTAATAAAAGAATTATATAAGTAATCTAGATGAATTTTATTGATACAACTGGTCATGTATTTTCACTTCCTTCTTATGATGATATACCACTTCATCTTAAATATAAAGAAGGAGATTATGTATTTTGGTTGAAAGATCAAGAAATATCTATTAACAATTATTATATACTTCCTATAAGAATGATTGTTAATGTAAATGATGTTATATTTGAATATGATGGTGAGACTATTCAAGATCCTTTAAAACTAGATATTACTATTGATTCTAATTTCTATAAACTATTAGGACCAAAATATATTCAAGAAAAACTAGAACAGAATAATTCTATTAAAGAAAGTATTGAGATTGACTTTGATGAAGCTAAGTCAGCTCTTTCTATTGATGATTTCTATTTTGACAAAGTAAATAATTATAATAATCTTATAGTTGAAAGTGGTACTGAGAAATATTATCTTTTTCCTTTCTATGTAATTGGTAAATGTGATATTGAAGGTACTATACTTTCAAATATAATGATAAAAATGAGTACTAAATCTGAATCAGTATCTATAAGTAAACAATGGTTTACAAGAGATCAGCTTTATGATTATTTCTTAAAGAAGACTATGACTGATATTAAAATTTATGAAGTTGATCAAGAAACAGGAGAAGAGACTTATTATACAAGTATTAGAACAGGTTATAATCCAAATGTTGAGATACTTTATCCATATTTTGATGAAAATGAAGTTTATGAATCTAATAACAATCATCGTTTATCTACAGTTATACATTCTTCTTTAGATGAAGCTGAGAATGAAGAAGACAAACAGAATCATTGGTACCGTATAAGAAACTGGGGTAATACAGGTATGCCAGATGATGTATATCATTATATTTATAATCTTCCACAAGATAAATGGTTATTACCTAATCATTGTTATCGTTTTGAAGGAGAAGTATTTCAATCTTGTAAATATTGTGGAAGTACATTATTAGCAAATCATGATGGAGCTATAAATAAATTAGCTAATTCTTTATCTGATCCTAATGGTATTCCTTATTATAAAGAAGAATATGAATATGATGAAACTACTGGAAGATATAGTTTTAGAGAAAATAAATTCTATTATTCTGATGATTTATCAACAGCTTCTGAAGATCATAATAGAGGTGAAGGATTTAAATATAATAATACAGCAATAATAATTCCTAATGATTTAACAATACGAGATATTTTCTTTGATGTTGATAATGCTGCATTAGTTAATTCTTCAAATGGTGGTTATGTTGAAGAAAAAATTCTTAAAGATAAAAATGAATATACTCAGATAACAATTGGAGGTACTTTTATTGATGAACAAGAAGAACTTATAATTAATGGAAGAAATATGGGTATTCAGCTTCCAAAAGAGATAATTAAATCTATATATGAATCTTCTTTCTATCATAAATACTCTAATGAGAAGCTTTTGAAAGATAAAATGAAAGAGCTTCTTCTTAATTATATGAGTATTAAAGGAGAATGTGGTAATTTCAAAAGTATATATAATTCTTTAAAATGGTTTGGATGGGGTAATAAAGTAGAGATATCTAAACTTATAAAAACTGATAATGAGTTTCAGAATCAGTTTATATTAGATTATTTTTCTATTACTACTGATATTAAAGATGTATATAAATTCTTTAATCCAACAAATATGATTTCATTATCTGTAAAAGGAAATGAAGAAGACCATTTAGATATACAAAATCATAATAATTCTTTCTTAGGTGAGGGAAAACCTATTATGAAAGACTTATTTGATGAAGTAGTTGAAGTAAAAGATCAAGGAATATCTTTTTATAAGCCATATTATGATTTTGTATTTACAGAGCTTGCTTTAAAATTAGACTGTCTTAAATATTATTATCAAAGATATTTCTTACCTATACATATTAAGATTAACCGTGCTAGTATAGACTATAAAGTATATGCTAATACTGTTAAGATGGCTGCTATGGGATTTGAGAAACAAACAGAAACTCCTGTTTATATTTCAAATAATAACTTAAAAGTAATATTCCCTGAAGAAAAAGAACTTTTATATTATAGATCAGAACATTATATTGATTCTATGTTTAATGAATTTAATATATATAATGAAAAATATGATAATGATAATAATGATCTATTCTATGTGAATGAAAATTGTATAGTTATTCCTTTAAAATTCAAAGATTTAAATAATTTATATAGTAAATCAGATAAAGGAGAATATCTTCTTATAAATGGAGAATATATCAAGCCTTATGCTTTTACAACTATTGATGGTGAAGAATGTGATCCTGAATATGCTAAAAGATATGTTCTTTATCCTGGTTATGAAGCTGAAAATTTTATAGATGTTGAAAGATATACAAAAATATCAGAAGGTTATTTTGACTGTAGAATATACATTACTTATACAGTCAAAGAACAAGATGATAAAGGACATTATGTTTACAAAGATGGAGAATATCTTTATAAAGAGAAATTCTATAATGACTTTGGTGGAGAAGATGATAATGGAAACTATACTTATTTCTGGGGTAATAAAGAGACTGGAAACTCTTTAGAATATGTACCTTCTAAAAATAGATATAAAATAGTAACTAAGAATCTTTTAGACAGAGATAATAATTTTGTATTCTATCAAGATGGAAATACTTATTATAGAAATTTGATACTTATTCCAAGATTATTGAATACTAAAGATATTGATTGGCTTAATACAGATTTCCGTATATCTGTACTTCTTAATAATACATGGTTTACATATGATTTCAGAGTAAAAATTCCTGATCTTTATCTTGAATTTGGAAGACTTAAATATCGTTATTTTGTACAGAATGATTTCACAATGTTCAATCAAGTAGATAAGATAACTAGTGAAGATATTAAGTTCAATGTATTTATGTATCAGCCTGATTTAATTACAATTAATTCATTGTTTTTAAAAAATAATACTGATACAGAAGTACAGACTTTCTTAGATAAGATATGTTCATTAGAATATATTGAATCTGAATATGGAGATCATCTTTTCTCTAAAGATATTCAAGGTAATTGGCAATTCTATAAACCATTTATGTTTGTTAATGAGAATAATGAAGAGACAGATCTTATACATGCTACTCATTATATACCAATTGAAAATCATGCACCAGTATCTTTAGAAGGAGAAAGAAGATTTAATAAAAGAGATATTAATGAAGAAATGTATGAGTTCTATAATAAATATTATAGAAAGAAGATACAAGTTCCTTATAATAAAAATTATTATAATCAGATTCATTTATTTAAAATTAAAAGTAATATGAATGGTATTGATCATGTAATTAAATTAGAAGGTTATAGTTTAGCAGTAGGTGAAAGTTGGAAAGAATGGTCTCCTTATAATGGTGGAGAAGATAATATAATTAAAGGTTGGAGGAATTATTTATCGGATTTATTAGAAAAATATCCAAATTCATTAATAAGATTTTATAGAGATGATACTCCTTTAGATTCTATAAATATTAATAATTTATTAAATTATTATAACATGACTTATGAAAATATTGAATATAAATTACCAGAATTAGATAATGAAGATGGTAGTATTAATAAATTTGATATTTCAAATAATGATGAAATAATTGAAACTTTATGTCGTTATGATGGTTGTGTTTTTCAATATTTATATACTAAAGAACATAATTATAAAGTAGATCATACTCATGTTGATTTATATTGGTATTCTGTAAATGAAATTAATGATAGCTATATTTTCGCAAGTACAGATCAATTAATATATGATGAAAATACAGAATATACAACAAATAAAACTAAGGTAGTTAAGTTATATAGAAATTTCTTTAATGATGATGGTACTTTAAAATTCAATATAAAAGAGAATATTCCTTATGATTTCTATTTAATGCATGATAAAGGAACTACAGAATATTATACATTTGAAGAAATAGAAGAACATAATAGTTTATCAGAAAATATATTATGGGATGAAAATACTATAAAAACTCCTGGTATTGAAGCAATTCTTTATACAGAAGAAGATGAAGAAGTAATTAATGGTACTAAAGAAGTTGGTGATATAAAAGTTGAAGGTCAAGCTGCAATACTTTATACATCAGAAGAAATAGAAGAACATAATAATAAAGTTGATATTTGGGGAAAAAATAAAATAAAAAGTGCATCATATTGGTATGGTGTATTTATTAGTAAATATCCTATAGGAAATTATAATGAAGAAGATTTAAAAATTCAAAATCCTTTTTATGATATTGATGGAAAATATGAATTAAAATATGATGGTACATCAATTGAGAAATTCTTAGTAAACAGAATGGATATTGAAAAGGCAAATGGATATAATCATTTTAATCAGAATGACTTAATTATTGTAGGTGTTAAGAATAATGATTATTATTTTAATATTGACTTAACAAATAAATGGACTATTAATCTTATATCTGATTTTAATAATACAAATATAGTCAGAGGAAATTCTAATATATTAATTATTCCAAATAATAATTATTCTAATTTATATTCTCCTGGATATTATAATGTTCTTCTTAATTATTCTATTAATGGTCTTGCTGATCATACTTATCTTACAAAAGGACATTATAGAATAAATCAAGAAACAGAAGATATAGAATATCCAGAATTAATAGAGATAGAACAAGAAGTAAAGAAATATGATGTAAGAGATACTATATCTGACTTTACAATACTTTATGAAGATGAGAATGGAAACTGGATTAAGAGTACAGAAGTTATTAATCCTAATTTAGGTTATCATCCAATAGGTATTAAGATTATGAATAAGCATTATTTTGGAAGAGAACAGAATTGGGATATTTATATTGCTCTTAAATTCCTTTCTGTAAATAATCCAGATACAGGATGGCAAGGATCAGGTACTCAAAATGAGAATGATATACCTCGTTTAGGATTCTATGGTATTAATATTCCTACATTAAAAGATTATCTCTATATATCTTATAAAGATACTAATCATTCTGCTCATCTTACATATATGTACCCTCAGACAGATTCTATGATAAATATTCCTACAAATGAAGATGGTACACCAAAATATCCAGCACCAAATGGTAGAGGATGGCATTTTGATCCAGAATCAGCTAATGGACAAAGATATAATATTAATCTATTAAATGATGATGATACATTTAATTCTCGTATGATTGATGATAACTGTGCAGTATCAGATTGGAATGGTTGGGAAAATACACAAAAGATAATTGAAGCATTCTCTCCAGAATATGATGGATGGCAGACTTCTGGAACTATAAATAATGTTCATAATAAAGAATTCTCTCCAGTTTGTGCATGTGCTTGGAGATATCATACAAGATCAACAATGCAAGGAGATTGGTATATACCTTCTTATGCTGAGGTATTCTTCTTAAGTTATAATTTCCAGCGTCTTACAGATTTATTTAATGAGATTGCTACATTATATCCAGAAGATTGTAAGATTGATATGATAAGTAGTATTAATGCTTTATGGACAAGTACAGAATATGATAAAGATGAAATGTGGGAAATACATCCAGGAGAACATGCCCATACATTATCTAAATTAACTAAATGGATTTCATTCCCATACTTAAGAGTTGGAGAAAATGGAGTATATAGAATAACTACATAAATAAAGAGGAAGCTATTTAAGCTTCCTCTTATTTTATACTGTATTTGTATTAAAGAAATAATCTGGTGTATGATTTGCCTTAACCCATTCTTGTATTTGTTGAAATTCTTCATTAGCCATATCTCTGAATGTAGAATAATTAATTGTACTTCCTCCAGGGAGTTTAAATTCAAAAGCACCCATGATAGTTGCCATACTACGAAGACCAAATACTACACATAAACGGAAGAAATAATAATTCTTATATAAATCTTGTAATTTACACCTTGTATAAGTCTGTAATACAAGATCTGATGGTCCTAAGTCTCCAAGAATAACTAAGTCATTTGAGAATTCATTATAATTATAAGTCAAAGGAACATCAAACATTGCTTTAAAAGTCTGAATTTCATATAAAGCTCCCATCATATCTGTTAAATTATAACCTGTACCATTTCCCCATGTATCACTTACTGTTGTACCAGCTCCGGATGCTAATACTGTATTATTTACAATCATTCTTTCAAGAGAGAAATCACCAACTTGACCAAAATAATAATTAGGATGTACTTTATAACATCCAAATACAGATACAATTTGTTGAGGTAATTTAACTATTTTATTTATACAATGCTTATTGAAATCCTGATTATGAATAACATAATATCTTTCTTCAATAGAATAATCATCATTTTGCCAGAACCATTGAGCAGCTTGAAGAATAAGTGGAGGAATAGCAGAAGCAGGAATTGGAAGAGGTAAAGCACAACTTTGAGTTAATTCTTGAATAATTCTTTGAATAAACTGATAGTCTACTTGATCTTCCCATTGTTGTTTTTGTTTAATATATGCTTCCATTGACTGAGCTGAATTATTATCAGTCTGTTGGATTTGTATATTGTTAACTTGACTAGTTTGACAGTTATTCATATAAATAAAAACATTATTTATATAAAAATAATCTTTAGGTTTTCTATATTATAAATAAGATTTAAAAATATGAGGAAATTTTAATGCTAAATAATTTAGAGAAAATACAACAACTTAATGATCTCTATAAGAATAAAGATAAACAATCACTTAATGATATTTTAGAGTCATTTAGTATTATTTCTAAAAATTATAATGATGTTGAGAATAAAATAGAGTTAAATAAATATTCTAATCAATTATATAATTTATGTTCAAATGAAGAAAAATTAAATTTCTTTAATGATCAATTACAGTTGATAGAATGTTTGGTGACTCAGTCTATATATGCTTCTTCTGGTGTAATTTATAACTGGAAGCAAATTTATGATATGCTTTATGATGAAGAATATGCAAAGACAGAAAAAGCAAATCGTAGAGTTGTATATTCTACATCTTTAAATCAGCGTCCTGTAGGTAATAATTCATTTCATACTTGGAATGGACTTCAGATTATTGACGTAGATATTAAAGATCCAAATATTGCAGATGGACTTAAGAAAGATATTTTTGAAGAACTTAAGAACTTTCATTGGTTCTTAGGTATTTGTAAATCTGCTTCTAAGAAATCACTTCATATATGGACAAAGATTACACCTATATCAGTAGAATATAAAAACCGTCGTATTGAATATTTATGTAATTTCCGTCATAAATATTCATATCTATATATTATATTATCTAAGTATATGGATAAATATGGATATACTAAAGAGAATATATTAGAGTATATGGATATGGCTATGTGTCGTCCACAACAAGGTATTTATATTTCTTCTGATGATGCTTGGATGTGTACTAATTTCCAAGATCTTCGTCTTGATGTTAATTTTGAGTCAGCATTCAATACAGGAATAGAAAGTATTGATTGGATTTCACATCCTGAGCTTAAGCAGATTTTCTCTAAACTTGAATGGTTTATTAATGATGATTTTGATAATCAGACAAATATTGAAGTCACAAATATAGAGAATATTAATGAATATGATGCTAAGAAATCTAAAGGAAAGAAGCATTATAAACATGCTCAACGTTGGCAGTTAGCTAATACTCTTTGTTCTATATTTGGTGAAACTAAAGCATTTTCTATTCTTTGTAATATTTGTGATGGAACTTCTGCAAGAGAGCTTCGTGGAGATGTCCATACAGCTGCTATTCATAATAAACCTATAAGTATGTGGGCTGTAAAAGAATTGAATAATCAGCATGGAATGAATATCAAGATTAAAAATGAAGAAGAAGATAAGAAAAATCTTGAAGTATTAAAAGAAATGACTACTGCTAATGTGAATACTGATCCTATGAAGATATTGAATGATAGGACACAGAAAGTAGAGTTATATCTTAGAAGTGATCAATATTTAAGTGATATTAGAGATGATATTATGAAAAATCTTGATCATATTACTCTTCTTGAAGCTGGTGCTGGTTATGGTAAGACTGAGATGATTAAAGCTTTGAAAGCAAAGACACTTCTTATTCTTCCTTTTACATCAACAATCAAAGCTAAAGTAGAAGCATCAGAAGTTACTAAGAATTGGCTTTATTTCTATGGTAATAAGAAGCCAACTTTACAAGATATCATGGGTAGTCAGAATATGAGTATGACTATTGATAAATTCTCTCATTTGAATGTATTTGAGCTTGATGCAGCAAATTTTGAATATATTGTAATTGATGAGTCTCATTTGTTATTTACTAGTTCTTATAGAGATGTTATGAGTCCTTGTATTCAGAGATTAGCTAATTGTAAAGCTAAAGTAATTATGATGACAGGAACTCCAACAGGTGAAATGCTTTTCTTCCCAAATATCAAACATATTAAAGTAACTAAAGAAGATAACCGTATTAAAGAATGTATAATTAATCTTGTACCTACTAAGACTGAGCAGCTTCTTGATATGTGTAATTCAATGGCTACAGATATAATGAATAATAGAAAGATTATATTTCCAACAAATAATGGTAATCTTTATTTCGATCAATTGACAGGTATTATTCAGCGTATTCTTGATGAGCGTCATTATGATAAACCTTTGAAAGCATTCTATTATAAGAAAAGTAAATATGGTGAAGAGTCAATGGATAATATCAATATCAATAAGACAGTCGGTGATAATGATATAATATTTTGTACAACTTATCTTTCAGTAGGTGTTGATATTTGTGATCGTCTTCCATTCTCAGTATATTTTAATGAGACTTGGATTCCTCAAGATATAGAACAGTTTGCAAATAGACTTCGTAATAATGACTTACATATTAAGATATATCTTCCTATGAAAGATCAGAATGGAGTATATTTTAATTATTACTATACACAACCTCTTGACTTAAGTTTTAATCAGAAAGACTTGATGTTTGTAAGAGACTTAGTAAAGACTTGTAATGATATGCTTGAGCGTAATGAAGAAGAATCAAAATATAATCCAATTATATCTTCATTATTAAGTGCTAATAAGTTCTTAAAATATGATGAGAATGATTGTAAATATTATATTGATGAGACAAATTATAAACTTAAAGTATTTGAGGAACGTTATTCAGAATATTCAAAACAACTTGAAGTAATGATTGAAGGAATTAAGTACTATGGATATGTTGTTCATATTGTTAAATCAGATAAAGAGATTGATGAGATGAGAAAAGATGATATTGAGCAATTCATGGTTAACTGTAGGAATCTTAAATTCAATGAAGATACTATTAAGATAAGAAAATTCTTACAACATATTACTGATGGAAATATTGATGATTATAGAGATCTTCTAAAAGGAAATTATGCATTATTCAAAGATAATGATGATGAGAATAAAAAAAGAAGAGAAGAGAATGATTTATATGTTGAAGATATTGAGATTCTTGAAAAACATACACCAATTATATTAAGTCTTTATAAACATTATGACTGTGATACTATAAGAGATATTTATGAATATTGTATAGACAGAAAAACAAATAGACTTAATTTCTCTAAACTTAAAAGAATTAAATTGTTTGTTGGTATAGAATCTTCAAGAAAAAAGAAACGTCTTGATTTTCCTGTACTTAAATTTGTAAAAGACTCTCAAGAATGGGCAAAAGAACATAGAGTATCAACTACACAAGAGATATTAGAATTCTTAGCAACATGGACTTGTAAATATTGTAATTCTATTAAAGATATTATTGTAGATGATAAAGATTATGCTGAAGCTATATTTGATATTGTAAAAGAATATTGGAAAGTAATCATAATTCAGAATCCTCCTAAAAATGGACAAGTTATAATTACTCCTTTTGAACTTCTTTGGAAAACTAAGCAACAACTTGATAATGCTTATGGAAACTGGAATACACAAGCTTTCTTCCTTGAACAGTTAGTTGGAGAAATGAAAGAAGAAACTCCAGAAGAAGAAAAAGAAGAAGAATTACCAGAATTTGAGCATACAGAAAAAGTACAGCTTAAAGATATTATTAATGAACTTCCACATATTGTACATGAAGAATTTGATTATTTTGATTATTCTGAGAAAGACAAGTCTAATTACAGATTTATGAAGAAACAAGGTAATACATCTCATTTGAATGATCATATATTTGGAAATGATAATGAGAATGAAGATAAACCTAAAAAACAGAAAGATATGTCCTTAGAGCTTGATTTTAAAGAAAATGAAGAATTACCATTTTGAATTTTATAAGTAATTAACTATTTTATAATAGATAAAAATTTAAAGTATTATGATATTAGTAATAGATAACACTTCAACAGCAGGAACTTTTTTTGATAATATTCATAATCCTAATTGGCTTGTGAATGAGTATGAACTTGATAATGTAGAAGAAGTTAAGAATTTTAAAAATGAAATTAATAAATCTTCTAAAGTATATATAAAAGATGGATATATTCCTATTAATAAAGAAATGACATCTTCTCTTAAATATAATTACATTACAGAAGATAATATAAATGAATTCCGTACTCCTTATTATGATAAAGTATTTAATACTATAAATAATTCATTTAAATTAACTAAAGAACAGTTTAATTCTTGGCTTCATTTCCAAGATGAACATCATGATTGTCGTATAGATAAAAAAACAAAAAGACCTAAATTTGGTGCTATTGGTGGAGGTTCTTCATTAATATTTCAAATTAATTATTGTTCAGAAGAGATGTTTCCTAAATTTGGATTTTTAGGAGCAAGATGTGAAGCTTGTAAGAAGATTGATAAACTTATTAACAAATTTGAAGATGATAAAAATTTAGAAAGATATTATAAGTCTCATATAGAATATGGATTTAAATTTAATCTTGTTGAATTTTATCGTTTTATTGAGATTTATAAAGAATATAAATCTACTATGGAAATATCATTTATGGAAACTGGTTTAGGAAATTGTATTTCTATAAAAGTAAAAGATTTTGTATTTTCAATAACAGATAATTCTAATTGGTAATGAGTAAAAAATATAAATTTATTGATGAACTTAAAGTAGGAGATAATTGTTATATTTTTACACATCCAGAAACAGATATTATAAAAGTAGAAGAATGTGAGATTGTAAAAATATATAGAGAATATTCTACTTGGTTTAAAGAAGAATGTTTAGTTATTGAATATCTTTTAAATAATAAAATTGAAAAGGATATTCTTCAAGATACATTAATACATGCTCCATGGATTGCTGGTCCTTTATGTGCAGATAAAGAATTTGCAATTAAAGAAGCTAATTATTGTAATAAATTAGAATTAAAGAAATATACTAAAAAATATATTAATCTTGAAAATAAATATAAACAAGAATTAGAAGGTTTATCATATATTATAGATGATCTTAATAAATTTATAAAAGAGAATAATAATCTATGAAAAATAAAATTGCTAAGGTAATTGATAAACGACCAGGTAAATGGCCTTATTATTATGATGAAAAAGATATAGAGAATTATCAAGAATATTTTATTAAAGGAACTAATATTAAATTAGGATTCTCATGTTTTGATAAAGAAAATAATGAATGGGAATATTGTAGAATAGTTAGTGAAAGTTATGATGATTTTATATATTCAGATACTGAAGAAGAACTTTATAAAGATTTTGAATATATATTAATGAATAAAAACTTTAGTTGGAGATATTATGATTAAATAATTAGATATAAATTATGATAGATAAAAAATATTGGAAAGATGAACTTAAAGGTTTATCTTATAATGAATTAAGTGAGATTGAAAAAATTGTTAATGAACTTAAAAAGAAAGCATCAACAAAAGAAGAGTTTATTGAAGTATTAAGACGTTGGCAAAAGAAATATCCAACAGTTAAGTATTTCTGTACTGGTAATTCTTGGAAAGGTGCTTATGAATGTGAAGGTGAATTTGGTGTAGAAGATTGGCAAGAAAGTTATGATTGTTGTAATAGAATTTATAATGATTATGATTCTTATGATGAAGACACTAAGAGTTTTGTTAAGAGATTCAAATCTTTAAAAGAATTTGAAGAGACTTGTTTGAATAATTTTATTGATAGAGATAAACAATTTGAAAAGGAAGTTGAAAATTCATTACATGCTCCAAAATGGGATTCTGGTGATGCAGAATATAATAATAATGGAGAAACACGTTATGAATTTGTAGATATTAAAACAGGTAAAATTTTTGAGTTAATAACAAGTGCATATTAATTATGATTGAAAATATTAAAGGTTATTCATATAATGATTTGACTATTGTTCCATCAGTTATTTCAAATATTTCTTCAAGATCTCATTGTTGTTGTTGGGAAAGTGAAGATTTTTTACCAATTTGGACTGCTCCTATGGCTAGTGTAGTATCTCCTGAGAATAGTTGGGAATTTGAAAGAAATGGTATTCATACAATAATTCCAAGGAATATTCCTATTGAGAAGCGTATTGAATGTATGAATGAATGTTATAAGTCTTCTTGGGTTGCTTTATCTTTGAAAGAGTTTGAAGATTTATTTATTACACATGAAAAAGATCGTACAAATAAATGGTATGGTATTTGTGTAGATATTGCAAATGGTCATATGAAGAAACTTTATGATATTTGTATAAAAGCTAAGACTATTGCAAATAATAAAGGTTCTTATATTTCTATTATGACTGGTAATATTGCAAATCCTGAGACATATCATTATATTGTTGATAATTTCAATATTATAAATAAAGATGGTAAAAAAGACTGTATTATTGACTATATCCGTGTAGGTATAGGTGGTGGATCCGGGTGTATCACAACGAGTAATGTTTCTATTCATTATCCACAAGCATCTCTTATTAATGAGACATATAAGGTAAAAGAAGATTTAAAAATGAAATCTTTTTATTTCAATTATGGACGTCTTCCAGAAATTATTGCAGATGGTGGAATCCGTAATTATGATCATGTTATCAAAGCCTTAGCTCTTGGTGCTGATGGAGTTATGATTGGAAGTCTTTTCTCTCAATGTATAGAATCTGCTGGAGATAAAGTTAATAAAAATATTAATCAGAAAATCTCAGCTAAACTTCCTATTTCAAGATATAAAGATTTTTATAAAGATGATAAAGGAAATTGGTGGGGTCATTATAC
>AUXO015305707.1_pt1 | contig 14982 bp, 15 predicted proteins | sample 768731 | NCBI WGS metagenome assembly AUXO01 (sample SAMN02715735, study PRJNA202380) | gut metagenome | biome: sheep rumen | host: Ovis aries | place: New Zealand: Palmerston North
TTCCAGGTTACAAATACTGGTGCGCTCACAGCCACTTCCGGTACTGTTGGCGGCTGGTATATTGGCTCTGGGTATATTGGCAACAAGAGCACATGGCAAAGCTCTACCGTTGGTATGGTTTCATCAGAAACTACTGGTGTTGGCGTTTTCTGGGCTGGCGGAGTTTATTCTGGCGTACCACCATTCTACGTTACCGCAGACGGTTATGTACATGCAAGTAATATTAATATTGCAGGCGGGCAGCTTACGATTGGGTCTACTTTTTCCGTGTCGAATACTGGCGTTATTACAGCAAGCAGTGGAACGATTGGCGGTTGGGCGATAAATTCATCGCACATCGGTAATAATGCTGTGCTTGCGAGCGCGACCGTGGGTATGTGTCCTTCCACTGCAAATGGCGCGATTGCCTTCTGGGCCGGAAACGTCTACAACGCTGCTGCCTCCATACCATTTTACGTGACAAACAATGGATATTTAAAAGCTACAAACGCATCTATAAGCGGAACACTGACAGCAGGAGACGGAAGTAAAATAGGCAACTGGGTTGTTGACGGCGGCAGTCTTAAAAATACATACACAAACTCCGACGGTGTAACAGTTTCAACCACTTTATCCGCGAATGGAAGCGGAAGCTATTTTATCAATATTCGTGGGACTTCCGATCCTGGTTCTGCGATTGAAATGACACATCCGATATTCAGAGTTAATCATGATGGAGATGTTTTGGTCGGCGGCAACTTTTTATTAATCAATGGAACTCGCTCATCTGGTTCTTATACCAATATATCAACAATTATATTTGGAGATACGGCAAGCAGCTATCCTCGTATAATAAACCGGATGAAATCAAACGGGAAATGGCAACTTGTTTGGCGCCCAAACAGTTCCGCGTCCAGCGAAGTAGAACTCGCAGTAGAATCATAAGGAGGATTATATGAAACAATATAAGATTATTACAGCATATAACATGGTTGAAGAGATGCGTAAAAAGAAAGTAGAATATCCTTCTACTGTTTCTCATGCTTTATTTAAACTGAAGAAAGCATTACAGGATCAATATGAGTTCCAAAGTGAAGAAGAGAAAAAGATTCTTAATGAGCTTAAACCTGATGTGGATGAACCCGGAAAATTTAACTTCCACAGTAAGGAGAATGCCGAGCTATTCCTTAAAAAAATGGAAGAACTTGGGCAGCTCGATGTTGATCTGGATTATAAAAAACCAACAATTAAACTTACCGACAGTCTGCCGATGACCATCGACGAGATTGAAGTGCTTGATGACTTTATAATTTTCGAGGAATAAACAAGAGCCCGGCTTCGGCCGGGCCTTCTTTAAGAAAGGAAGTGATAACGTGCAATTTGAACCGTTCCATCCCGGAGAAACTATCGCCCAGACATTTGTTGTTCCTTATAGAAAAGAGGATATGGAAAAAATTATTATTTCATATCGTCAATGCGGCTACATTATCCTTGAAAAGATTATCACTTCCACCGGGATGTCGGAAATGGAAAACGACGAAACAGCCGTCAGCTCCATTATTTCAGAGGCTGAGTCTCTGCTGTTCAAAGAGATGACGAGATATGGAGTAGAGTTAAACGTATTTTTTAAAAACAACAGCGGCCGTGCCGTTAGCTACGAAATCTACGGAGAGACGTGGCGTCAGCACATTCGCCAGCTTGGCGGATCGTAAAAGGAGGTGAACATATGTCTGAGGTAAAATTCAGGCCGAAATTTTCTCAAACCCTTGTTGTGTTCGCAAGTGTTTCTTCCGCCGCGATTAATACGGACAGTGCAAGCGATACATATGGACATTTCATTGTTACATATGCGGACGGAACCGTGCAGGATTTTGGAATTGTCACCGCATACGCTGCAGCAAAAGCGGCTGGATACACAGGAACAGAAGCAGAATGGGCAGAGGAAATCGCCTCCGTAAAACGATATACCGTCAACAATATCCAGGCTGATTCAAACTATAATGTTTCCATTACAGGATTAAATATTCCTGTATCGATTACGGACAACACAACGATCGCGGAAAAACTTGTTATTGCCACAAGATCTGAAATAGAAGGATTATTCAGCAGTTAAATGTGGATCAAGGTTAATCCGAATCCGTGCGGTAAAGAAGTTCCGGACTGTGTTATCCGTGCCATATCTATTGCTTTGAATCAATCCTGGTATCAAACGTATGACGAATTATGCGCTCTCGGAAGAGAGGACTGCAATATGCCTTCAGCCGATACGGTCTGGGGGCATTACTTATATCTGAAAGGTTTTGAACCGTTTGTTCTTCCTCAAGCCTGCCCAAGATGTATTACTGTGGAAGAATTCACCAGATACTTCCCGTTGGGAATATACATCATCGGAACAGGCTATCACGCGATTTGTATTATTGATGGGAATTTCTACGACAGCTGGGATTCAGCGAGAGAAACACCTTCTTTTTTCTGGAAGATTACATAACGTAAAGGAGAATTATTATGGCTAATTATTATCCGAATTACCCGAACTATCAGAACTACTATCCGCAGTACAATAACGGGTATCAGCAGAACCAATCTTACGCGAATCAGAACTTCAAGTCTATGGAATGGGTGGAAGGCGAAGTTGGAGCCAAGGCTTTCCAGATGCCTGCTGGCTGGCCTATCAATACACCTATTGTACTGTGGGATTCCACGGAGAAGAAAATCTTTCTGAAGAGCTGGAATCAGATGGGCGCTGCAAATCCTATGCAGGAACTTGATTACGAAATGAAAGAACAGCCGAACCCCCTTCTGGTCGAAGGTCTTTCCGGACATGATATGAGTCAGTATGTGACGAAACATGATTTCGACGAACTGAAGGAAGAAATTAAAAAGCTGAACGAAATGATGGCCAACAATCAGAGCGGCCGTAGCCGGGGTGGTCAGGCATGAATCCACTCTACAACATGATGATGTCCGGGATGATGAACTCAGGGAACGCAGTTTCTCCGCAAAGTATGAATCCCGTGCAGAAAATGCAGGCTGTGATGCAGGCAATGCAAAATCCGTTTGGATATTTAAAGCAGCGGTTCCCGGATATTCCCGACAGCATGTATAACAATCCGAACCAAATCTTTCAATATCTGCAAAACACCAGAAATATTTCCAACAACGACATTAATCAAACCATGCAGCAAATTCCCATGCAGAATTTCCACAAATAACAAAGAAAGGAAGTGAGATATATGGGAAAGTTAATTGACCTTGAAGGTCTTTCGACTTTTAAAGCTCTGATGGATGAAGAAATCGAAGGCTCTCATGAAGTCTATGTTGGCACTGAGGAACCTGTTGGTTCAAATATCACGTTATGGGTTAACCCGGAAGGAGAACCTGAAGACGACTCAGCGGCAAAGGGGCTCCTGTTTGTCGAAGGGACGCAGGCTTCATCTACGAATGCCTGGACCGGAAGGCTTGAGGATGTTGATGAGTTATACAATGGATTAACCATTGCCTATAAACTTCCCTTCCCCAGCAACGGACAGAATGTTACTTTAAGTCTGCTTTTATCCGAAACTCAGACTCAGGCTATCCCAGTATATACCTCCGGCGGAAAAGCTTTAAAAAAGCAATACCGCAACGGAGATATTATTATCCTCACATATTATCAAAACACATGGAAAACGTGCGATATTAACACACATATCGGGTATGTCTCATATGTTCCCGAATCTGAGACAGGGTATGACGGGCCCGCAACAGGAACTCTTTTCCTTGGGACGGACGAAGGGTTTACTCCAAACGCGGCCGGGTATACCTTGCTGCGCGTTCCTTCCGCCTATAACTGGACGGCTGGATCTACAGACGTGACGTTAAAAGCGTACATTACAGAAGGATACGGCCACAGTACATCTGCTGCATACAACTTAAACGTAAACGGAAACACCGTTCTTGGCGAAAACGGAGCTTCTCAGATTTTGATTCCGAGCGGAAACTACCTGATGTTCTACGATGGGAACAACACGATTTATATCAACACATTAGGTTATCTGCCAGGACTTACTGCGACTTCTTCTCAGAGCGGTCTGATGAGCGCGGCTGACAAGAATGCTCTCGAAACGCTCCAAACTTCCGTGTCCTTCCTGAATGGTATCAGTTATCACATTTGCGTTCCGGAAGAATACGATTCCGAGACACGCGTACCAAACATTTTGAACCCCGTGAGCAACACGCTTTACCTTGTTCCCGGCAGCGGTTCCGGCGAAGAAAGCCTGTTTACAGAATGGTTCTACAGAAATAATCAGTGGGAAGAGTTTGGTAACGCGCAACTGAATCTTGACGCGGCGATTGAGAACAATCAAACGCTGAACGAGATTCAGGCAGAACTTCTCAGCGCTGTTGACGGCGCCTATGTTGAAGACGGCGTGGCATACTTCACGCATGGCGACAATGTTCTTTTTGAGCTTACAGGTATTGGCGGCGGCGGAGGCGGCGGCGGACAGTCTGACAGCGACAGCATTGTTACGTTGACTAATGAAACCGGATGGACGAGTAAAACTGTTGCTCAAAATTCGGAGGTAGAGTTAAGTCTTACGTGGTCCAGCCTGGAGCAGGAGGCTCCCACAGGCAACGGAACTATGCGCGTTACGGTCAACGACGCGATTAAAGAGACAAGAAATAATATCCCTCAGGGATCTTTCACCGTCAGTGTTGGAAGTTATCTGAGCGCCGGCAGCAATACTGTGATTGTGACAGTTATTGACTCCTACGGCAAATCCAAGAAACGGAACTTTATTATCAACGCAGTTGAAATGCGGCTTACAAGCCCATTTGACGGATCTATCGTTCGGGATTCCGCATTCGCATTCCCGTTTGTCCCTTACGGAAGTATTGTGAAGACCGTGCATTTCGAGGTGGACGGCACTGAACTGCCGACAGTTTCTGTCAGCACCAGCGGCACACAGGTAAGCAACACGATTCCTCAACAGACGCATGGAGATCATACGCTGAGGGTTTGGTTTACGGCGACCATTGACGGAGAAACTGTTGCGAGCAATGTGCTTTATTATAACATTCTGTGTATTGTTCCCGGCACAAACACAACTGTTATCGCAAGCGCGTTCAGCACAAACAGCGTTCCGAGATATACGACCGTTATTGTACCTTATCAGGTATACAATCCCAACAGCCTGGTCAGCAATGTGACGATTCAGCTGAATGGGAATACGATGCTGGAGATGGAAAACGTTGGGCGTGAAGCAAATACCTTTACGCTTCGGATGGATGTTGTTGGTTCAAATACAATTACAATTTCCAGCGGTGGTACGACAAAAACATTGACAGTAAACGTAACGCAATCGGATATTGATGTTGAAGCCGAAACGCAAAATCTGGCTCTGTATCTGAGCAGTGCCGGACGGAGCAACATGGAAGCCAATCCCGGTGTGTGGACTTATGGGACCGGGAACGATCAGATTTCGGCTGTGTTTACAGGATTTAATTTCATCAGTGACGGATGGCAGACGGATGACGACGGGCTGGTTGCGCTTCGAGTGAAGGGCAACGCGACGCTGACAATCCCCTACAAAATCTTCGCAGAGGACTTTCGTACAAACGGAAAGACAGTCGAGATTGAATTTGCAACCCGTGATGTACGTAACTACAGTGATGTAATTATCGACTGTATGAATGCCGGCCGTGGTATTCAAATTACTTCTCAGGATTGCATGATCGCCAGCGAGCAGACCAGTCTGAAGACACAGTTTAAAGAAGAGGAACGGGTTCGCGTTGGATTTGTTATCGACAAACGAAACGGAATGCGGCTGATCCGATGCTTCCTGAACGGCATCCTCAGCGGCGTTGCGCAATATCCGACAAACGATGACTTCAGCCAGGTTTCACCCGTCAACATTACGATTCACAGCACGAACAATACTGTGGACGTTTACACGATCCGTATTTATGATAACGATCTTACGTCTACACAGATGGTTAACAACTGGATTGCGGACACTCAGGATGGCGCGCTATTGACGGAGAGGTTTGCCCATAACAACATTCGCGATGCTTATGGGAATATCGTCATCTCGAAATTGCCGGCTGATCTTCCCTATATGATTATTGCGGCTGCGGAACTTCCTCAGTACAAAGGCGATAAGAAGACGGTCAGCGGAAGCTACACAGATCCACTGCAGCCGTCTAAGAGTTTTACGTTCACGAACGCGCAGTGCGACGTGCAAGGAACGAGCTCTCAATATTATGCCAGAAAGAATTATAAGATTAAATTTAATGGCGGATTTACCAATCCAAACGGAGTTACTTCCAGCAAATATAAAATGCGGGACGATTCCATTGCCGTAAAAACATTCACTTTTAAAGCTGACGTTGCTTCAAGCGAAGGTGCGAACAACGTAGAACTTGCGATCGCGTATAATGACGCTTGTCCATACAAGACACCCGCGCAGGAAGAGAATGAACAGGTGAGACAAGGCATTGACGGTTTCCCGATGGTTATTTTCTGGCAGAATACGATTTCCGGAGAGACGAGTTTCCTGGGTAAGTATAATTTCAACAACGATAAGGGAACTGAAGAAGTATTTGGGTTTGAAGACGGAGATGAAAGCTGGGAAATCAAGAATAACACCAGTGACCGTGTTATCTGGAAGAACGCCGATTACACAGGTGATGACTGGCTGAATGACTTCGAAGCCCGTTATCCGGATACTGATCCTCCGTATACGGACGCTACCCAACTGGCTGAGTTTGCAAGCTGGATTAAAAGCACAGATCCAACAGAGGCAACAAACAATGCTCTTTCTCCTTCCGTTAATTATAGTGGAACTACTTATACGGTTGATTCTGCGGAGTATCGCCGTGCCAAGTTCCGTAATGAACTTAGTGATTATGTCGAAGTTGACAGCGCTTTGTTCTATTACATTTTTACAGAGCTGTTCCTGATGGTGGACAGCCGTGCCAAGAACGCATTCCCTAGCTTTATGGGAACTGAAATTGTGTAAAGGAGGTGGGAGTATGCGAAAAAAAGTAGTATTTCTTCCTTACGACTTTGATACCGCTATCGGTATAAATAACGAAGGTTCTCTGGTCTTCAGTTATAATCTGGAAGATACGGATCAGGTTGACGGGGCGAACGTTTTTAACGGACAGGACAGCGTGTTATGGTGCAATCTCCGGGATACTTTCCCGAATGAGATCGAAGCGATGTATAAACAGCTTCGCAGCGACGGCATTCTGAGTTACAACAGAGTTGAAAAACAATTCGAAGAGCATCAGAACAAATGGCCTGAAGCATTGTTTAATGAAGATGCCAAATTTAAGTATCTTGATCCGCTGGAAAATGATAATGACGCAACGTATCTGCCGATGCTTCAGGGAAGCAAGGCCGAGCAACGCAAATGGTGGCTGTTCAACCGCTTCCGTTATATGGACAGCAAGTTTAATGCCGGCGATGCGCTGACGGATTATATTCAGCTTCGTGGATATGCCAAAGGGAACATTACTATTACTCCCTATGCTGACATTTATCCAACGATTAAATACGGCAGCTATCTTGTAAGAACACGCGGAGAACGCGATCATGCTTACGAACTTGTTTGCCCGCTGTCCGACATGAACGATACGGAAATCTATATCTATTCGGCAAGCGCGCTGAGTTCTATCGGTGATATTTCCCCGTTGAAAGTTGGTCTTGCCGACTTCAGCCGTGCGATTAAACTTACCGACATTAAAGTTGGAGACAGCGCGAGCGGATATTCCAACCCGAATTTAAAGTCGCTTACGCTTGGTAATAACACACTGCTGAGAAAGATCGATGCAAGGAACTGTACAAACCTTGGTGCGGATACTCAGAAGACGATTAACCTGACCGGATGTACCGGACTGGAAGAGGTTTATTTTGACGGAACAGCTATCTCCGGTTTGGATCTCCCGAACGGCGGTGTGATGAAGAAGATTCATCTGCCGGGTACAATTACCTATCTAACCCTGAGAAACCACACCGGGCTGACAGAATTTGTGTGCCCGGACTACAGCAATATTACAACGCTGTGGCTTGAGAATCCGGCTCCGATTATCGACACGGCTGAGATTGTTAACGAACTTGCGGCCGGAAGTCGTATCCGTCTGTATAATTTCCATTGGGAAATGGCAACATTGGGTAATGTTTACACAATGTTTGACAGGCTGGATACAATGCGCGGATTGGACCAGAATGGTAATAACACCAACAAGGCACAAGTGTATGGTTCTATCCATGTAGAAAGCGCGACGACGTTTGAAGTTGATGAAATCCACAGCCGGTATTCTGATGTTACCATCACATACGACGAGCTGATGCCTGGCGTTATTTACAAAACCAGCGATGGAAGCGCCACAATCGGGGTTGAACCTGTGCATTCTGGCGGGAGCGGAACAAGACTTTTGCCTCCGGATAAAGCAGCAGATGTGCAGTATACTTACACCCCGTCCGGGTGGAGTTTGACTCCTAACGGAAGCGCGGATACAAACGCTCTTACCAATATCACTAGCGACCGAATTGTATATGCTGTATATACTACCACAGTTAATACGTACCCGATTACATTCCGGCGCGGTGCGGACGACGGCAACGACGTTCTGGAAACGGTGAATATTGCTTATGGACAGACTGCGGCTTATCCCGGATCGAACCCGACCAGCTCTCGCGGAAGCACATATTCGTTTATCGGATGGACTCCTGCGTTGGCGACAGTTACCGGGCCGGCAACATATACTGCCGAATTCCGTGCTCCTGTTACCGTGACTTATAAAGACTGGGATGAAACAACCATTACAACTGAAAATGTCAGATATGGCGGCAATGCAAGCCAGAGCCCGTCTCCGACCAGAGCCAGCACGGCGCAGTATTCTTACAGTTTCGCTGGATGGAGTTCAAACACAAGCGGAACTGTCAGTGCAGACATTCTGAAGAATCTTACGCAGGATAAAGTTGTATATGCGATTTATACGACCACACTACAGAGTTATACGATCACATTCGTTAAGGCCAGCGCAGACGGCGGCGGGACACTTCAGACCAGTACATATACTTATGGTTCTATGCCGAGCTATAACGGGACTACGCCGACGACTACACAGCAGGGAGATTTCCAATTTACCGGCTGGACTCCAACGTTGGCGGCTGTTACAGGATCTGCAACATACACGGCTGTGTTTAGAGACATGAGCAACCCGGTTGTGCAGTATTTGAAGGGAACTATGACGGAATACGATAACGACGAAGATACAAAGCTCGATGATACTGCATTCTATCAAATGACTAGTCTGACAAGTGTGAAAACCGCTGCAACGGTTCTTACGTATGGCGCGTTTAATGGCTGTTCAAATTTGACAAAAGTGGAATTCACAGACACTGTAACAATCCCTTCGAGTATATTTAAGGGTTTAATAAATTTGAATGCTGTTATTCTTGATTCTACAACACTTTGCACGTTAAGTAATATAGATGCTCTTGAAAGCACAGCGATTGCAGCTGGAAGGGGAGCAATTTATGTACCGGATACCATGGTAGATACCTACAAGGCGGCTACAAACTGGTCTATCTTCTTTATTTCTCCAAAGAGTGCTTATCCATTAACGGACTTCAGTACAATTAGTGACGATTGGGATACGATTATCAGTTACGCCAATGCCGGAACGATCGGAGATCATTACGGTGTAAATGATATCAAAAAGCTTACAATCAACGGTATAGATTATTATGCGCAGTTGGTCGGTATCAACAAAGACACGCTTTCGAGCGATCATACAACCAAGGCGAATAGTACCTGGCTGCTGAAGACAATATTGAGTTATAACAATGGAAACTCAGACGCTAAATACATGAATAAATCCAGTACTACAGTTGGCGGATGGACGGATACTGAAATGCGGAACACAACTCTTCCCGCTATTTTGGCAACATTCCCGGCGAACCTTCAGTCTGCAATCAAAGCTGTAGATAAAGTCTCGTACAGATTTGAAGACACCAGTGAGCAAACAACATCTGACAAACTTTGGATTCCAAGCAGTCAGGAAATTAATCTGCGAGGGACGTATCTGAAAGAAACAACTGGCATTGTGTACGACGGAACGTTTACAACTAGAGACCTTACACGTATACGTACCTACAATAATGGTTCTAATGGTTACTGGTATTTGCGTTCCGCATTTTCTGCTACTGATTTTGTTGCCGTTACCGCCGCCGGCTACAACACCAATACTGCCGCAGCCAACCCATCGGGTGTGCTCCTCGGCTTCTGTATCTGATCCTATACATGAAAGCAAAACTCAATCTTTATTTTTGGTTGTATTCAAGCAGAAAATAAACCAAGAAAAGGAAAACGTCATCAATGGCATAATGTCAAATATGCAGCAAAGATCGCAATATTTAAAGAAAAGAAGTGAATATAATGGCAAATACCAGAGATACTATTGGAGATAACGCAACGCTTGCCGGGCTTGTTGGAAACACATTGACATCATTGGAAGAAGATGGGGTCGTTACATTAAGGAAATATGCTCTTGCGGACAACAGTTCGTTGACAAATATTAAACTTACTAAAACAACAGATTTAGGAATGAATTCCATACGTGGTTGTACTGGACTGACAGAAATTGAAGCGACTGACTTTCCTTCTGTGACGAGCATAGGTGGTGGCGCATTTAATGGTTGCAACAATTTAAGATCTGCTCAGTTTCCTGCGCTGACGAGCTTCGCTGGAGTTCCTTTCAGTGGTTGTTCCAAGCTTGCACATCTTGTTTTAGCGAAGAATTCAAAATGCACACTGCAATTAAACGGGCTTTCAGGAACAGCTATCGCTAATGGTATGGGGGCAGTATATGTTCCATCGGATCTTGTTGATACATATAAAGCTGATTCAAGCTGGAATAAGTATTTAATTGTGCCGCTTAGTTCTTATCCACTGAGTTCATTCGATACAATCCCTGACAGCTGGGATACGATCATTGGCTATGCGAATGCAGGAACGATCGGAGATCATTACTCTGTAGGAGATACAAAAGTTCTCACAACGACAGATGGCATTACTTATTATGCTCAGCTTGTCGGGATTGACAAAGATCCTTTAAGCAGTGACGCAACAAAAACCGCCAATTCCAGTTGGCTATTAAAAACATTGCTTAGTACCAACACTGGCGCCGGAAACAATCAAAAAATGAATTCAACCAAAACGACAGTTGGCGGATGGGCATCGTGCGATTTAAGAACCTATCTGAATAATACCTGGATGTTAACGTTACCCGCAAATATTCAAGCAGCGATTAAAAGTGTCAACAAACCTTATTATCGGTTTGAGGACACAAGCGAACAAGTTTCTTCAGATAAGATTTGGATTCCAAGTACCAAGGAAGTAAGCTTCAGAGAAGCGCGTATAAAAGAAACAACCGGTGTTGTGTATGACGGAATATTTACAATAACAAATTCAACTCGTATTCGCTCTTACAACGACAATACCAACGGCGGTTGGTGGTTGCGTTCTGCAACTGGTGCTGCTTTTTTTGCTTGTGTTAGCGCGACTGGTGGCGATAGCGACAACGCCCCCAACTATAGTTATGGTGTGCTCCCCGGCTTCTGCATTTGATCTTTTTTATATCTTGTATTATTTCAGTTTCTCTAATAAAACGGAGAGAAAGGAATTATTTTATGATACAAATTATTCACAATTTAAAGACTATCATTACTTTTTCCGATACAGGTCACAAAGTAATGCGGGACGGGATCGCGTACGATGAAGCATGGGACCCTGTAAACACCAACAGAGTTTACAGCGAAGCAAAAGAATACGCAGATGAACCAACCACTGCAATGCAATGGTGGGCTGAAAAAGTAGATCGTGGCGAAGCGTCTGAAGAAGACATTCCAGAACGAATAAAAGAAGCGATGGAAAAACTTCAACCTGAAAACGATCTGTAATCTCCAAAGTATAAATAGAGTTCCGGCAGCAATGCCGGGGCTTTATTTATATATCAATCATCTCTGAAAGAAGGTGATTCCATTGGGCTATTTATTTAGTTTCTCATTCCTTTAACGACTTTGAATGCAGAGGGAAAAAATATGACTTACTGCAACAATAATTATGAAACGGAGGAAAAAACTATGATGCCCGAAAATGGAATGTATATGCCCGTTGCTCCTGTTGGGAATTACAACAATAACGACGGTGGTATGTTTGGTGGGAACTGGATGTGGTTCCTGCTTGTCTGGATGGCTATGTTCGGATGGGGCAATGGTGGATTTGGCGGATACGGCGGTAACGGCAACGAAATCCAGCGTGGATTTGACCAGAACGCTATTATGAACGGCATTAATGGGCTTACCACGGCACAGGCCAATGGGTTTGCTCAGGCTGAAATCTCCGCCAATGCTCGACAGATGGCCGACATGAACCAGAATTTCTCTCTTCAGAGTTCCCTGCAGCAATGCTGCTGTGAAAATCGTAGTGCGACGGCAGATCTGAAGTATACCATGGCGAGCGAAGCCGCGAACACTCGTGCTAACTGCGATGCCAACAATCAGAAGATTATGGACAAACTTTGCCAGCTGGAGCTGGATGGTATCAAGCAGAATTACGAGAATCGGATTGCTAATCTGCAGAATGCTCTGGATCAGGAGCGCAACAGCAATCAGGCGCTGCGTTTTGCCGCTTCTCAGGGCGCTCAGACGGCTCAGATTCTTGCGAATAACGAAGCGCAGACCACGGCTCTTGAGCAGTATCTTGCTCCGACTCCGCGGCCGGCCTATGTCGTGCAGAATCCTAACTGCTGTGCCAACAACTTTGGTTGCGGCTGCGGCACTGCTGCTTAATTTAATCATTTTGTCATCTTAGGAGCCTGTTTTAGTAGGCTCCTATCTTTATGTATTCATAATTTTGACAAAGGAGAAATGAGTTATGGCTGAGTTTACTTATAATGAAGTCCAATTGGTTCAACCGAATGCTGCGGCCCTTCTTAACGATGCAATTCCTTGCCCCCGCCGTTATGTTCTTCATCGTCCAGGGAGCGGCGTGCTCACTATTCGCGGTATCGTAAATAATCCATGCGCCGGGTTTGCCCGTTATCGTTGCTCTTTCGACGGCAACATCGCTGTTCCCGCCGACGGGACTGTTGGAGAGATCCAGCTTGCACTCGCGATCGACGGTGAAGTTATCCCTACCAGTATCGTCGCCGCAACTCCTACCGTTGCAGACGCATACTGGAACGTCAGCGGGTTTGCCATCATTGATGTTCCTGCAGGATGTTGCTACACCATCAGCGTCAGGAATGCAAGCGAAGGAGCGACAGTTGCTGCCGTGCCTCCGGCTTTGAATGTTCGCAACCTCAATGTTGAAGTAACACGGCTTGCGTGAGAAGGAGGTGTTGAGCATGATGTATCCTTACACAATGAAAGAACTCTGCAGGGAAATGGACTCCTTTGAAGAGAAGTTCCGCTCAGGTGGCGGCATGACGGAGAGCGATCTTCGCAGGGCTGAACTGGTATCTCATACTATGAAGAACATTGCATCCTACTGCCATATTATGGAATCTTCCCAGCCGCAGGAAATGATGCAGCCGGATATGCGTTCCATGCAGAACCTTCCGATCAACATGGGTATGAACTCTGGCCGTATGCGTTCCTATGCCGACGGGCCGATGAACGGCACTATGAACAACGGGATGAATAATGGAATGAGCAACAACATGGGCTCCATAAACAATATGAGCAATATGAATAATATGAGCAACATGGGCAATAACTCATACGGATACCCGATGGGTTACTATCCGGAAGAGCGCCGCTGGTAAGTCATAAAGGAGGCTGAGCCTTATGAGAATTTCAATGCCGAGAGGCGATATCAAATGGCAGCGCTTTATGGTGAACACTCCGAATGGCACAGCCTCGGATATTGATTTTACAAGTATCTACTTTACCGTGAAAGAAAGCGTCAACAGCAGAGATTATATCTTTCAAAAATCTTTAAAGCGTGGAGAGATTTTCAAAATTGGTAAAGGAGATTATCAGTTTAAAATCACACCTGAAGATACAAACAGGCTGCAATACGACGAGTACAAATTTGATATTCAAATCGCCTATAAGAATTTAATCAAGGAAAGTTTTGTCGGAGATTTTGTATTAAAGGGTGAAGTGACTTTTTCTGAAAATGAAGAAGCAGATGACCCAGAGACAGAAGTCAATTATCCGAGAAGTGCAGAATCTTCCGCGACGATTGTTACAATCCCGGATTATCATATCATTCAACTGGAAACTCCAATTGATGTCGTTACCAACACTGACTACAACGATCTTGCCAACATCCCGCAGATTAACGGTGTAAAGATTTTAGGGCATCTTACCAGCGAGAGTATTGTTATTACGGACGGGTATGAACTTGTTATTAAGTTATCCCCGAAGGAAGATAATATTCTTCAGCTGCTTACCACAGCCAGCGAAGAAGGATTGTATGTTCCAAAGATGCACAAATTAACTTTCGGAAGTTTTGAATACGATGGTTCTGAAGACGTTACCGTTCCTGTTTACGACGGCTCTGTATCGGGATAAGAGGTGATTTATATGTCGAGTGTAATCATTGACAATAAGACAGATTGGACACTTCAACAGGTAGTCGAAACTGCAGGAACACATACAAAAACATTTCTTACCGAAAACACATTTGTTGACCGGAATATTAAGGTTGACACGGTTGTGCCGGCTGCTTCGTTTACGAGGCAGGCAGAAAGCGGAAAAACATACACAGATATATCTGACTCCGAAGCATCTCCTGTTCTTTCATCCGGAGATTATCTTTATGTGAATAAAGGATTTACGGACGATGTAAAAATCAGCCTTGCGAAACTGATCCCGGACGCGGCTGACATTCAGGGACATTCGGAATATCTTCTTAACGGCCACAAGGCTTACGATATCGATGGCAACTTGATTTCCGGGTCTATGCCAACATTCAACAATACCTATGCTGTTACTTAACC
>AUXO016335482.1_pt1 | contig 14981 bp, 13 predicted proteins | sample 768731 | NCBI WGS metagenome assembly AUXO01 (sample SAMN02715735, study PRJNA202380) | gut metagenome | biome: sheep rumen | host: Ovis aries | place: New Zealand: Palmerston North
ACAAGGGACGGACTGCAAATTCTTATGCTGAAATAGTTACTTTAAAACACACTGAACGACAAATCGCTGATTGTCATAGGCATTACAGGTCGACAATGTCAGGATACGACTGTCTTCTGTGAGCTTTGTTTCTTCATCTATCAATCCGGAAAACATATAAGTGCCGTCGATAATATCCTTCAGATATTGCTTAAAGACTTTGGGATCCTTAAAGCAGTCAAACTTCAAAAGGATATGTTCATCTGACGTATTATAGGCGGCAAACACCCTGTAGCGGAGTACCTTATCAGGAAGGTAGATGATCACTTCTCTGTTCTCGTCAAAAAACTCTTTGTCCTCATAAAAATGAAGGTTCTGAAACATAGACCCATTGGACATATCATGTCCGTACAGCACCGTGTTCGGGTCGCTGAAATCCTTCTTGTTATAGTTTTGAGAATAAATAGATCCCGCAAACTCTTCTGTGCCATCCGCCCGGTGACTGAGATAAAAATCCTGATCCACTCCCTCGGGAGACTGGCAGACAGGATAGTCGATCTGCGTGTCAGGGATACAGATCCAGGCATAGACGTCCGGACAGTCCTCCCATATTTTTTTAAAATCGATTGGAACTTCCTCCGCGACAGCTGCAGCCGTCGCTGCAGTCGCGGCTTCTTCAGGAGCAGATGTTCTTTGGGAAGCACCTGCACCGCTCTTCTCTTCTGGTACCGCGTTTTCCGCAGCAGTTTTTTCAGTGGAAGAGGATTCGGCCCTGCTCTGTAATTCGCTGTAGTTTCCTGCTTGTTTTGAACTGTACCATGCAAAAGCTCCGATCAGGGCACAGATGACCGCCCCTGCAGCCAGCGCCTTCGCAAAAGCAGCCGGTTTCTTTTGATTCTCTTCCAATTTAAAGCCTCCCCTTGTGCATTATTGATTGCTTTACAACAGAAAATCGTCAGCAATGCTCCGATAAAATTCCGATGTCCCGGAGTCTGGATTGACCGAAAAAAACTTCCGAGAGTTCGTGCCACTAAGAACTGAATCGTCCGACCGCGCCTCTGTGGAGACCGATATCAATCCATCAAACTCATTAAGCTTTTCAAAATGGCTGGTCCCGAATTTTGTTCTCGGCATAATCTGGTACTCTCCCGAATAAATCTCCAGAACATTATTCTCTGCCTTCTTATAAATAGTATTCGCTTTGCAAAGACATTCCGATGCTTTTCTCAGCGCAATGTACTCCAAAGACAACTGTTCCATAATGTCCTTCAGTTCTCTGACCTTCTTCAGATGTCCCTGCGAGAGGCGGTTCTTCCACTGTGCCGGATCTTCAAGCCCATTCAGTTCTTTCCGCTCCTGTGAAGCAATGTTATTGATCCTGTTGACGATCTCTTCCGCCTCTGCCTGGAATAACTTGAGTTTTTCTAAGATGACCAGCAGTTCACTCTCCGCGGATACCAGTGCCCGGTAGTTGATATGCCTCATCGCTTTCTCCCATCATTCAAAAGCAGCTGTTTTCTGATCCACATCAATGGTATGTGTAGTTGACCCTGATATTTGTCTTTCCTATGTTGATCAATGAGCCGTTTGGAACCTGTACCGGTTCTATCACTTTTTCCCCATTCAGGTATGTGTGATTAAGTGAACCTGCGTCCCGGATCATCAAAATCCCCTGGCTGCCATCCAAAATGCAATGCAGCCCGGAGATCAGTTTGTCCTCCGGGATAGCCAGGTTCGGATATTCCTGCATATCCTCTTTTCTTCTCCCGATGGCCATGACCTTTGGAAATACGATCTTCATCCTTTTCCCTGCTTCCGGAATCTCAAAATATGCCTCCCACATACGATGCCGTCTTCCGTCGTGGAAAACGGTTCCGTAAATATTCAGACCAGGTTCAAAAACAGCTCCTGCATCCTGCCCGTAGGTCAGTTTTTTTGTACTGACTCCTCCATTGGCAGTTATTTTCCGTTTTCCCCCTTCGTACCCGGAACCTCCTGCAGTTCTCCCATTACCATTAAAGAGAGACACAAGGGTAACAATGATTCCCGCAATGAAAACAGCGCCAGCAACAATGATCAGAATTGTCCATATCATCTTCAATTACCTATCGCTTTCTACCGGCAGAATATCTGCTAATCGATCCAAATGCTCTCTGACAGATTCGATCATCTCCCTGTGCAGAGCGAGGCGTTTTTTAAAGGAATCGGCCGCCCTGTCGTTCCAGTTTTTTTCCAGATCCTGTTGTATGGATTCAAGAGGGTGCAGAACTGTAGAATTCAGTCTTCCTGCCAATTCTCTGATGCTTTCACTAATAACCGACATTTTTTCTTCCATCTTTTCTTCCATCTTTTCTTCCATCTTATCTTCCATCACTGCTTTGTTTCTCCAGATCTAAGCACATCTAATATTCTTACTGCCGCCTCATACAATTCTTTTTCCATGGTGGCATGGCAACTATATCCTTCACCATTCCAATATTCATTTATTCCGGTCGTCAGCGTCTCATGAAGCAGCAGAAAATCCTGCTGAAGTTCTCCTACCTTTTCCAAAACAGAATTTTCCAATCTCGATCCGGATATGGACTTATTCAGCATATTTATGACACACTCCAATTCTTTCCTAGAAATCCATCATTTCCGTAAGGGATATTTCAGCCCTTCCATATACATTTGCAGCCGCATTCATATATAAAAGGAGCTTTTCATACCCGCTGCAAATCTCTTTTAATTCTTCCAATCTCTTTATCGGGGCATAGCTGCCCGTCGAAGGATTCTCATATTTTTCCAGAGATTCGATCTCCCCTTGTATTTTTAGCAGAATCCCTCCGCCTTTCGCAGCAGCCATCTTCATGGAATTCGGATCAAAGTTCAGTTCATCTACCATCTTTGTTCTCCCTGCCGTTCTCTTTTCTTTGTGCTCCGGTACAAATACCTTACATCCGCCATCTAAAAGATCCGTGAAATGTTCATATATCATTGGCAGAAGTCGCTCTCAGGTGCCTCGAGAACTCTGATCTCGAAGCAATCAGTTCAAGAAGTATCCATATGTCATGCCAGCAAAAGTTCACTCCCCGTCTCGAGGCCGTTTTCAAATGCGGTCTTTTCTCTCCTCAGCATCAAACTCCTCTTTTTATCCCAGAGGATCAGCCTGTAATCCTCTCCATCCATCCTGCACTGTTCACGTCTGCAGATCATATCCGCGATCTCAGCCTGCACTTCCTGCAGCGGAACATTCTCATCGATTTGAAAATCAAATTCCTGTCCCATGATCGGTACTTCAACTTTGACTATGATCATCCTAACCTCCCGGCTTTGAAAGGAGCCTTCTGAAATCATATGATCGGTGTCAGATAATCCAGCTTCGGCGAAGAAGCTTCTTCCACACCGTTTTCCTCTTCAACAGCCTCTTTTTCCCGTTCTTCCTCCCACCTGGAAAACTCTTCAGAGCTCATTATTCTCATCCGCAGCATATCTGCTCTTGTCCAGTCCCGGTCCACTACAAGAATCTGTTTCGGCACAATATAACAGAAATATTCTCTGCCATTATGAAATTCCTTTCTAAAGCCCGGGAGTGTCTCTCCCTGGCGATAGATCAGCGTCTCGACCGGAGCCCCCATGATCCGGATCATTTGAAGGATATCCGGACGGACATAAAATGTTTCTTCCTGAACATCCCTCTCCTCTCTTTTCCGGATTAAGTGGTTCCCCTCTTTGATCGAACTCCCAGGATCTTTCCTTTCTTCATCCTCCACTACCTGAAGAATGCCCCGTCTGGAGAGGCTGTGGATCACAGCGAGCACTTCCTGTGCGAAAATGGGCTTTTCAGGCATAAATACACCCTCACAGGAATGAAACCCCTGACTGTGGAGCAGTATTTTGACTTCATTGAACGTCAAAAAGACTGTCCCCGTCTCCGTTTCTGTTTTCCGGTGAGTTGTCATGCTGTCTTCTCCTCCTTTAGCATGAACATGAGGAGAGTCTTCCCTCTTTATCTTGTTACTACGACTGTTTTCATCGATTCCCTGTCCGGTTTTTGAGCAGATCCTTGACCACAGGTTTATAGCTCCTGGACAGTGGCAGGGAGATGTTCCCTTCCAGATCCAGGATATTTTGGGACAGATGAACGCGGGAAATCTTGCTTCGATTCGCCAGAAAACTTCTGTGGCATCTCACAAACTCATCTCCGAGCTGACCTTCCAACTGATCCAGTGTCCCGTAAAAAGGATATTCTTCCTCCCCGGTGTTACAGAATAATTTCTTTTCCCTCGATTCAAAGTAGTAAATTCTGTTATATTCTATTAACTCACGGACACCCCGCCCCTCAAGGACAAAAACCTTTCGAGTTTCTGTATTCAAAAAACGTCTGGCATAAGTACCGACTGCCTCATCCAGTACCTCTCTGATCTGCGCGTCATCGAACGGCCGCAGCAGAAGGGATTCTGCCCCGATCGACGGGCGCATATATACAGTGGGAGAGATCGTTGTATCCGCCACCAGGATCATGTATGTCTCTGAAGAGTTTGTGCGGATATTCCTGGCAATCTCCACTGCATTCCGCATCGTAATATCTACGCAGGCCATATGCAGTCTGGGATCCCTGGCGACCACCTCTTCAAGCTGAGCCATATTTTCACAGATGATCCACTTCCAGTATTCATCTGTGTGCTTTGCTGCCTGCTCATGTGCCTCCTGCGTAATGGCACTGCGTTCTCCGGCTCTGCTGTCCGCGATCAGCATTGCTATCATCTAAAACACCGTCCTTGTATTCGTTTTCCTTCGTCACATGCCGCAGGCCCGGTCATATCTCAAGTCTTTGCCAAAGGAATCACCACATCAAACGCAATGCCTTCTTCTTCATCGGAAGTCATGTGTCCCATTCCTTTTTTCAGAACTCTCGTCTGGTCCTTAAACGCAATATTCTGGAAGGTAAAAATTCTCTGTCCCTGGAGGTTTCCACCTAAATGGATTCCCTTCTTATACGAGCAGTAGTTGTTATACGCTTTATATCCACGCAGCCCCATGTCATCCTCTGTACGGATGCACCCAAAGAAAAAGATATTGTGAGCAGTTCCCTTCTCCGTAATATTTTCAAGGAACATGGGTATTTTTGCGGCGGTACTTTCAGGAGAATAGGCCATCTCCATAAAATCCTTGATATTGTCAATAAAGAAGAACATCGGCTTCTGTTCAGCCATCTTTTCGATCACATTCATCTCATCCAGCCCGCTCTCGATGTAGGATCTCTTGATTTTATTGCGTCGGATGAATTCCGGTTGCAGATCTTTGAAAAAGTCAAACATAGACTCCTTGTCTGGCACATACCTTGCGTTCCATTCAGCGCAAGCCTTCTCGAAATTGGTGAATACAGATTCTTTTTTCTCAAAGACCACCATTTCACATTCCCGTTTCGAAGCTGCGTACATAAGCATACGGAGCAGGTTTGTCTTTCCGGACCTGGCTCGCCCGGTGATCATCAGGCAGTAATTATGCAACAGCGAAATGCCCGCGATCGAGGCATCCTGCGCATGATACCCATACGGAAGTATCGTGGAATCCTGAAGGGCTGCCCTGTATCGGTAATCCTGCTCCAGAATTCCGAGAGTAGGATTTTCAGGTATTTCCGGTATCCTCCTGGCAGACTCGCCCTTCCAGGCTTGGCGCATTTGAGCGCACTCCGCAGAAATAATCTGTCCGCGGCTGAAATCATCTTCTGCTTCCAGACTGAGTGCCGTCTGAAATTCGAGTGGACGATCATCGATCACCGCAAGTCCGCGCCCTTTTACATTTGTCTCCGGGATAAGCTGTAGATGGGTCCTGCGGATGACCTCCATATACTTGAATTTATCAGCCTGTTCCAGTGAGATCACCGTCCGCAGATTGTCCCCGATTCTGGACGGGATGTCATTAATCCCAAATCCCGCCGAAGAAACAGCCAGAAAGATGCCGTAACCCACTCCTTCTCTTGAGAGCCTTAGAAGCACATCGTCATACTTGTCATTTGTCTTGGCACGGAACCCGGTATAGTTATCGATCACAACCAGAACCGCAGGCATCTTCATTCCATATGCCTGCACAAACTGGCTGAAGTTACCTCCTTTAAGCGCCATGCGCCGCTCATCCATCATCGTGGAGAGCATATGGAAGAATTTCTCCTGGCGGTCCTCCTGGACATCTGTCACAATGCCTCCAACATGAGGAGCATCTGCAAAACAGCCGAGAAGGTTGCTTGAGAAATCCAACAGATAGAGCTGTAGTGCCTGTGGCGAATAACGGTTGATCAAACCATAGATCATTGTCTGCATGAAGGTACTCTTGCCGCTCACGACCTGACCGCAGACCGCCATATGGCCGCCTTCTGAAAAATCAATGAGCATAGGCCGTTGGGCCTGCTGTTCCGGATCATCATACAGACCAATGATCGTCTGCAGGTGCCACTTTCCTTCTATATGTCTGATCCTGTTGCCGTAACTATCCTTTCCTTCCCTCTCTCCGGGCATGGTCTCCCCGGGAGATGCCGCCCATGTCTGTCCATCATAGTACAGATCCGCTGTTCCCGGATCTAAGCGGTCTTCCATCTCGATCAAACTGCGCAGATAGAGTTTGCCTGGCAGAACCGGCAGCCAGAGCTGGTCGCTTTTCCTATACCCTGCACTCATTGCCAGATGGTCCAGGTACTCAATAACAGCATCCAACTGGGTTGTTTCCTTGACTGCTGAGCCCTCCTTCTTCATATTTGCTTTTCCCGGATCGTTCAGTCCGCCGGCTGCCTGTGTCCCATCAGCCGCATTTTCCGTCCCTGCCGCCCGTTTTCTGCGGGCACCGACCAGGTCTGCCTTACCCGTTCGGCTGATCATAGAGGCTGCAGCGCTGCTTTTTCCCTCTCCCTCCGTATATACTGCGCCACTGTAACCGGATTGGAAAAGTTCAAAGATTTCATCATTACCAACCTGCAAAAAGCATCTGCCGGCCTGTGTGAGAAAAGCCGCATCAGGTCTATGAAGCATATCCATACTATCCTGGCGGTCCTGTACGCGCAGACAAAGTCGGAATTTTGAGTTTGACCAGATATTGTCATCAACCGTTCCACTGGGTTTTTGCGTTGCCAGTATCAAATGCACTCCAAGGGAACGTCCCACCTGGGCGACGCTGATCAGTTCCTGCATAAATTCAGGTTCTTCTCTTTTCAGTTCCGCAAATTCATCGATGATGATAAACAAATGTGGGACGGGGACAGAGGCTTCATGGCTTTTGTAGAGCCTGGTGTAGAGATTAATATTATTTACACCGTTCTCGGCAAATATACGCTGTCTCCGCATATTCTCACTCTTGATACTGATCATTGCGCGACGCACCTGATTTCCTGACAGGTTCGAGATCTGACCGGCCAGATGCGGAAGGCCGGAGAACAGATTTGCCATTCCGCCGCCTTTGAAGTCAATAATAAAAAAGCTGACGTCCTCGGGACTGAAATTAATGGCAAGAGATAAAATATAAGTTTGAAGAGTCTCGGACTTACCTGAACCTGTCGTTCCTGCAACCAGTCCATGCGGCCCATGAAATTTTTCATGAATGTCCAGATAACAATCCGCACCTCCGGCCTTACGACCGACCAGAGCCTTCATGCTGTTGTAATTTCTGTTTTTGCGCCACCTCTCCAGTACGTTGAATTCCTGCAATGTATTCACACCATACATTTCAAAAAAACTGATCCCGGTCGGTATTTCGCTGTTTGATTCGACCTCCCGCACGCGAATATTGGCAAGACGCCTGCCATAGTCTTCGATTTCCAGCCGGCTCACTTCATCAGGCCTGAATCCTCTTCGATTCTCAGCCTGCATGTCCATCAAATTATAAATTCCATGGAAAAACTGGTCGTTTTCTATAACTGTCTCGCAGGCATTTGGCAGCTGCTCGACCGTCTCCACCATCAAAAAGGTAGTCAGCCCATACACCGGCTGCGCATCATAAATATACTTTGTCAGCATTTCCCCTTCCAGAATCGAGGGATCCGAGACAAAGATCACATAATGAGGCTTTGCAATGCCCTGGCGGCGGCCTCCCTGTGAGCCGCTGTTTTCAACACGAGTACGGAGAATATTGGATAATTCAAAGAAGATGTCACGAATCTCCAGTTCATTTCCTGCCATATAGCGTGTGCTTTTATCCTCAGACCAGACATGCGGGAACCAGCGCATGCATTCCCAGTCTTCAAGAGAGGAATATTCATCCTCATTGAAGATAAAAACAAGCTTTACATCCGTGTAGCAATGTGCAGCGGCAATCTGGGCAACGATCGCATGCATCATTTGCAGAGCCCCTCGTTTCCCGTTCCCTCCTACTATACCGATCAGAGGATTCTTCATCAGATCCACTCCGACAGGAACATTGTGAAGCATATTATAGTCTTCCCGGATCTGTCGGGGACGCGCGCTCAGAGTGTCATTCACCAGAGAGAATTTCTCTTTGGGCGCATCAATATCCACCTGGAAGGGGCTGTCTCCCAGGCCCAGTCTTGTATACAGGAAATCTGAATGCGTGAAATTTCTGTTCCAAAGCCGCGGCTCACTCCGCCCATACCTTACGCATGTCTGCGCGGGCGGATAAATAGCGCTCATCGCAGAGACATTATGCCTATATTGTTCTTTTACTTTTTCAGCGATCTCCAGAAGGTAATTGCTATAGGCATTGAATCGCTGTTCCTCATCTTCCTGCAATTCCTTTTTGGTGTAGTTCATGTTCAATACAGCCCAGACTGCACCGATCACTGCAGCTCCGATTGCTGTGATCAACCCAGTATACATGAACACTCCCGCATTTCTGCCGGAAAACTGAGACGCGATCACGGACATCATACATCCCAGCGTCATCGGGATTGCCATCGTGAATGCTGGCCCGATGACCATATATGCGGGTCTCTGCTTCTGCTGCCTGGGTGAAGGCGGCGCCTCGATTTCAATCGGATTCGTAAAAAGAGCTGGAATATTTCTGGGCGATCTGTTGAACCAATTGTCCGGAGGCAGTTCTCTCCTCTCTTCCCCCTCACTGTGTACCGGAGCTTCTATCTCAAGGGGCACCAGCCTCTCATCCTTGATACTGAGTTTCCCGCAGTTATTTCCAGTGATCAGGAGTGGCTCCATAAAAATCAGATGAAGACCAAAAATATCGATTTGTTCGCCGAAGTGCAATTTGTAGCTTCCGGTGATCCGGTGATTGCCTATAAATACACCATTTCTACTGTTGTCCACGACATACCAGCCATCTCTGGCCCTGCGCAAAAAGGCATGTACTCCGCTTACCAGGCCCATGAAAGAATAACTGATCATATTCTCTTCACCGGATCCTATGCTGATCTCCTGCATCCGGGAAATATCATACTTGTGCATGACATGAAAAGCAATCGGAACATCAGCCGCTATAATAAACAGGCCTTCCTTATGCCGGGTTCTGATCTGAATGATCCTCTCTCCGGCGAGAAGGACCCGTTTTTTTACCTGCCCCTCATTAAAGAGCTCATAATCTTTTCCCGTCAAAATGCTCCAGCCATTCGGAGTCCTCTCCATTTCAAGAGTTATATCCTCTCTCAGATTATAAATGCTCCTGTGCATACGTATGCGGTAATCCATATCATATACATTGGGGAGAAGCACTTCCTTGCAGACTTTTTCGTTGTAAATCAGCAAAATCATGTTTTTACCTTTCAACCGTCTTCCTGCAGTTGCGAATCAACAGCATCAGCAGATACTTATTGAAGGGTGTGTACTGCCGCGATCAGCCCATCACCAGTCCCATTCAATCAGAAAAATGATATTTCCATCAGAATCCGGGCCGAAGTCCCCATCATTCCATTTGTATCTGGGATCCCTGTGGAAAAACAGTGCATACTGCTCTGTTCTATCACCGTGCTTCAAGTTGTCCGGCTGCCCTGATTTCCAGTTCTCATAACTGGAATCATCCGCGCCGATCCAGTACCATTCCTGATCCGATCCATCATCCGTGTAACCGAAATAGGCACTCTTATATCCCATCTGATCAAAGACATATTCATACAGAGTCCTATTTTCTTCCTCCGTATTGATCACTGCCATATAGCCTCCCAGGCTCTCGCAATAAGCTGCCGCGTCCCAGAAGGAATCGATTTGTGAACTCACGCACGCATAATAGCTGTGGCCGTTGTAGCGAATCGCAGACGCCGGGATGTTCCCCTTTTTCTCATATACAAAAGTCACATGATCCTCATCGCCGATAAGATACATGGATTCACTTGATTCCATGGCTGTATACCCTGTGATAACTGGTGCTTCCACTTCAATTTCCCGTCCCTTGATACCTGTATCTGAACTTACCTGGAGAATCTCTCCGAACTCATCCTGACAGTAAATCGTGTACTCGACCACTTCCATAGGGGGATATACTGAGTTTTCTGCATTACCGGAAATAACCGTTCCGCCATCAGTATCTGTTTCTCCATTTCCCCCGCTATAGGCACTCCGGGACATGGATTCATCTGTCTTATCAGCAGTGCCCCCGGCTTCCAAACTGCCGGGAGATGATCCGGGACTCGCCTCTGAGCCTGCCTGCTCCGCCTGATCCACCCCTGCCTGTACTCCCTGTACCACCGGATTCTGTTGCTCCGCTGTCTGCGTCTGAACATCCTGCTCAGAATAGCTGCCTGCTGCAGTTTGTTCAGCTTTTTCCTGCTCTGCAGTATCTTGTCTGTCTTTGTCTGGTTTGTTTAACAAAACAGGAAGGATAAGAACCATGAGAGAAACAGAAAAGATCAAGATCAGACCGCATAGGATACCTTTCAGAAGAATATTCCTTCTTCTGAACCTGTAATTTTGGTCACTATATCCAGGATATCCCGCGGAACCGTTTCCCCAATCAAATACAATACTGCCCCTTCCTCCTCTGGATTCCTGTCCTCCATTCCTCTCCTGCAGCGTCTTTCTGCCGTAAGGATACTCCGCTCCGTTATGTGATCTCACCGGGGAAGACCGGGGAGACTGGATACCGGGGGAATGCTGTGTCTGTTGAACCGGCTTCCTTATCTCTGTGGGTCCTTTCTGCCCCAGGACATGAAGATCCAATGTCTTGTTGTCTTTCAAAGCCTCAGATTTCTCCGGTTGTTTCCCGGATGATATCCTCTGAAGGGCTGCATGAAACTCAGCAGCTGTCTGATATCTTTTCGACGGATCTGCCGCCAGCGCGACAGCAAGAATCCCACATAGCTCACTGCTTCCCCTTTCGGGTACCGGCAGAGTTTCCCCTGCCATCCTCCGTCTCTGGGCCTCCTCTTTTTCGGCAGGAGTAAACTGCGGGGATGTCAGGAAAGGTTCCCGTCCCCCATTGAGAAGTCGATATAAAACCAACGCCAGGGAATAGATATCCGATCTTTCATCTGTCCCCTGCATGGAAAAGGTCTCAGGAGCCATGTATGAGACTGTCCCCTTAAAGGAGAGAACGCTGCCGCTCCCGGGGACTGTCCTGGAAATCCCAAAATCACCAAGCTTAAAAAAGCCCCGTTCATTGACAAAAATATTCTGAGGCTTAATATCTCTGTGTATGATCCCTTCCCCATGACAGATCGTCAGAGCCTGAGAAATATCCAGTCCAATCCGGATTACTTCCTGCTCTGACAAAGTTTTGGAAGACATGTATTCCTGCAATGGAGTCAAAAGTTCCATCCGGATCAGGATATTCCATCCTATAGTGTTCTCCAGCTTCTGGATCAAATAGTCTTCATAGGATACAATATTGGTGTATCCTACAAAACGCTGCATGAGCCCGATCTCATTGCGGATTTCCTCAACATAGCGACGGAGATAACTTTCCGTATCTTCTTTGTTGACTCCATCCATTCGCAACTGCTCCACGTCCGCAGGATTTTCAGGCACACGAATGACCTTTAACGCCGCTTTTTCCAGGTATTCACCGTTTTGACGGTGAATCTCATACACTCTTCCAAAGCTTCCTCTTCCGATTTCCCGAATAATATGCCAGTCCGGCCAAAGGTGAATATCTGCTTCGTACATTGCTCTTCTCCATCTTATGCTTTGACACTGTCTGCGGCTTCAATATCAGCTTACCGGAACTAAGCAGCTATAAATTCGAATCATTCGTTCATATCCGGTTTATACATCTCATTAGATATTTGAACTCAGATATAAGCTGTATCTATCCAAAAAACATGTACAGTCAACTCCATCCCGCCGATTCGGATCCGGTCCCCGTCAAAGATGCGGGCCCTGCCCCTGATCCTTCTTTTCTGCAGTCCGTGAATGACTACTGTCCCGTTTGTGGAATGAAGATCTTCCAGGATAAGGTCTCCAGACGCCTGATAGACCAAGCAGTGATTCAGAGATATCTCATCATCCGGAATACTTATATTATTCCCCTCTGTAGCACGGCCGATTCGAATGCCTTCAGATGGGTCGAAAACATAGGACTCTTTTTCCCGTTCCTTCCATTCAAGTGCAACGATCATACGCATTCGTCTTCGTGTACTCTTTACCTGTTTCGCGCCCGGATCATCCAGATTTCGCAAACTCTCATTCAAGTTCTGTTCCTTGACCAGTTTACGGGCAGCATTGTTCAACTCAAGCACAGCATTTTTTCTGCGATTATTCTGCACCGCTAGAATGATCGCAGCTGCCGCTCCCGCGAGGGTGACCATAATCGCGATCAGCGTTGTCGGATTACTCATACTTTCTCTCCTGCCGGAGCATCTATGCGGCACTGCTGATTCCTTTTACCAGATACCGCATTCTGCCCATTTCAAGAATGTCGCCTTCTTCCAGACTGACCGGCTGCCATACAGGATTTCCGTTCTTTTTGGTAACATTGACTCTCGACAAGTTTTCAATCATCACCCTTCCGTTCTCTATGAACAGACAGAACTGAGAACGGCTGACTGTCGCGTCCATGCTCAGATACAGCCTTCCGGACTCAAGAGGTGCCGGCATTTGCCGTCCGACCACGAGGGTATTCTGAAAGTCCCGTGTGACCTGCCTTCCGGAAGACATCTCGATAAAATCTATTTTCCAACGAGTATTTTTATGAGTGCCCTGGCGCACCGCACCGGCTACAGTAGAAGGACGGGATGTTCTGTCTACATTTTTACTGCTGCCGGACTCAACTTTCCGCAAAAGTGTTTCCTGGACTTCGTAAGGGATCGTCCTGTTTCCATAATTTCCCGTCTGCTCACTGTCGATATGTAGTAATGTTTTCCCCTCCATGGCAGAAATGTCTGCCGGTGTAAGTCCTCTTCTCTGCAGAGACTGTCCGCGCTCCTGCCCGATCACAGGTGAGGGAATCGCTGGATTCCTATGCCCTTGTGCGAAATAGGGAGAAGCATTTCCTGCAGGTGTCTGATATCCTGCCCCCGGATAGATTCCACTTCCTGCAGCCGGTCCGGTGTTCCCGTTATAATTCCAGTTATTCTGATAGAAACGCGGGTCCTGCACGTGTGGCCTCGCATAATATGGATTCTGTGTATATGATTTCCTATACAGATCACAGGAATCCTGTGCCGGGCAGCTCCCACGATAAAGTGTCTTTTCCACCCCCTGTCCTCTCTGCCCGGTCCTGCTCCTGTTAAAAAGCATCAGGACCAGCATGATCCCCAAAACCGCAAAGATCACAACTTCAATTACAAGGATCCATTCCACGATCGTCATAGCCGTCCTCCTTTACCCATCATAGCCCACGCTGAAATAGTCACCTGACAAAATCCTTCCACTGGCTGTCAACTCAAAATTCTCTATGCTGTTTTCAAAATACAGAACCGGATTTCCGTCCCCATCGATTCTGTCGACCCGGTAGCTTCCATGATATGTATATTCACCATCCGCATCACTTGGCTCTCCCTTGTCAAAGATTGAAAAGACACAATGCAGGCGGTATGTCATATCCTCATTCAGTATCAGTTCTGTGGGAATCGCCCCGTCGCCCTGCGGTTTTTCACCAGAATACTGTCCAAAGGGCAGTCCGACTCCAGACATTGTCAGTTCTCCCCCATCGTCGGAATCATCTCCCGGGACTGACGGCTTTTCAGAACTCGCATAAGATTTTTCCAGCCTGCCATGGTCGATCGTACACACATGCCACCACACTCCGTCTACTTCCCCATCACTTCCGATTGAAAACTTCTCAGGTGCTTCTCCAGGCAGATAAACCGTCACCACTGCATTACTCTGATCCAGCGACCCGGAGGATGGCTGATAATTATGGACATCAAACCTGTAAACTCCTGCCGCATTATGGATCGTAGTGGTCTCAGGGCCATAGCTGGTAACGTCATCCAGGTCAAGATCCGCGACAGCTCCGCTTCCATCAGAGCAGCTCAGATTTTCAAAGAAGACATGGCAGCTGGTGCCGCTGTCCGTTTCTCCTGTCAAATGCGAGTCCAGATCATTGGGAATCGCTCCCCATTCGAGAACGATACGGATTTCCCCCGCTGCAAGTTCCTTTGTCACGACAAAGTCTTCTTCTGCGCTTGAATCATACTCCCCGATCTGTATGTCATATGTATTAGTGATATAGCCGTCTCCAGACACCTCTACTGTATAGATATCCGGCGGCAGGTTGACTTCATAATTCCCGTTCTCGCCGGTGACAGTTTCTGCCAGAGGTTCTCCGGAAGCATTTCCCTCCTCATAAAACCGGATCGTAATATCTCCCACCGGATCCCCGGTCTGCGCGTCGATGATATTACCATGCGTCTGCACTCCTCCGCCCTGGTTTCCTCCTGCCGCGCGCGCGATGGCATCCACAGGAATGATCGTATTATAAGCTCCCTCCGGGATGGTTTCATTTTCCTGACAGACGACCTGGACCACACATCCACGAATCGTAAACTTCAACATGGTCCCATACACAGGATCATGGATCTGGACAAGACTGGATATTCCTGACTCTTCAAGTTCCTTCCTCGTCAAAGGAACCTTTCCAAGAAGAGACGCAATATCATCCAGCCGAACCTCCTCAGGCAGTGCCTGATCCGC
>AUXO012314819.1_pt1 | contig 14980 bp, 14 predicted proteins | sample 768731 | NCBI WGS metagenome assembly AUXO01 (sample SAMN02715735, study PRJNA202380) | gut metagenome | biome: sheep rumen | host: Ovis aries | place: New Zealand: Palmerston North
TAAACACTAGCATTGCGGCTATATTTATACCTTTTAGGTGTCAAAGATGGGATTATAATTTAAAAAAGAGGGATTTTCAACTTGAATCACATATTCACCCTGAGGTATATTAGGTGAAAAGCGAATTTTTTTATGGAAACATTTTAAAAAACGATGGTTGCCGGCGGGCTGCTGAAGGGAGCAAGCGGCAAGGGAGGCGGAAGAATATACTGTAGGGGAAATAATCGAGCTTATGGAGGGAAGCCTTTCATCCGTAGCATGTCTGGCTGATAAGAACTATGAATGCTCGAGACGTAAGAACTGCCATACCCTCCCGATGTGGGAAGAGTATGACAAGATGGTTCATGATTTCTTTTATGGAAAGAAGCTGTCAGATCTGCTTTAAAAAGGCGCCATTACCAGGGCATCCAGGAGCTTCTTCTCATCCCTGGTATACTGGCTGAATTTTCTATGCTTCGGAACCAGATTCCTTAAAACATCATATACCTGGACCTCTTCATAACCGAGCTCTATCTCATCCTTTTCAAGCCATCTTTTAAGTGAATCGCACAGCTCCGATGCGTTATACTTCTTCCTGTCCATAGCAGTTATAAAGGCGAATACATCTATCGCCTTAAGTTCCAGATACCACGCCGGATTCTTAAGACACTTATTCGGAGTTATTATTTCTAAATATTCATCTATACTTTTTCTCATATTATATATTCCTTTCTCTATGTCTGAATCTATGCTGATATGATAAGCCGTAGAGTCTGTTTGCCAGAGACATCACAAGAACATCCCTGGTCTTTGGTGGCTTATTTTTCACCTCTCTTACCATTTCTCCATAGGTCATATCAGGTGCTTTTCGGTCTTCACCGGCCTCATACTCCTCGACCGGCATTTCATTAACCGCATTTATAATATCCACCATATAACCCACACGGCTGACGTTGCCCATCCTCAGGTTATACAGCAGAGTATCTATAGGTATTCTTTCTCTCATTTCGTTCGCCTTTCTGCTTCATTAAAAGCTCTTAAAATCTTTATACTTTCATCTACTTTGTTGAAGACCTCATCGAAGCTGTCCTCATCCGCAGTGATAGTCATATTATTCCTTACCAGGAACAGGGTGACCGCTCTATTAACATTTGATGCAAATGTTTCATTACCGAATAAGAACAGACCATAATAATAGTCCCGGATTGCCATCTCCAGAACCTCCTGATCGAAGAAGCCATCATCCTCTATCTCGAGATTTGCCTTCAGATAGCTGATATAAGATTCATGTCCGACTATTATGTCATCACGGTCTTCCTCATCATAGCCTTCAGCATATTTATCGATATAAATGGCAGATTTCGAGATGGCCCCCTTGTCATTCGGAAGGAAGAATCCATCTCTGTCTACAGCTGCCATCGCGTCATTTAACCTGCCGATCATTCCCGGCATAGTGCATATCCCGCTATAATCATCCTTAAGCGCAGCATACCTGTTCTCAAACTCCGCTCTGTTAAGGTCTGTGACAGACATCTCGGCATATCTCTGAAACTCATGAAACGTAACCATCGTTTCATCTCTATCCTCACGGGACAGAGTTGTAAGCCTTATAACCAGATAGAAAAACGCCCTGTAGAAGGACGCCAGTCTCGGATTATTACTTACACACTCCCGATAGTCAGACAGATACAAATCATCCACCGCCTCCATCAGCTCATTTATAAAAATGTCAGTCTTATCCTGATTAAATCTGTAATCCTCCACCCCGTCCCGGGTGACCTTATCATGAGTAAAGGGCAGAAATGAAGACGCCAGATTGAAATACTTAATCCGAAGATTATGCGTCTGATAATCGATATCAAACGCTGTCTGGGATTCTTTCTGCCTCTGCTCGCGCGATAGCTTTTTCGCTTTTACTATAGCCATTATGACCACCTCCTTTCTTTTGATTATTCATGAGTCTAAACCACCTCATCATCCCATGTCTCATCTCTCATGTATGGAGGATAATATTTCTTCACCTTCATACCGCCCTTCGGATTACCGGCCTCAAAGAGGTAGGCTGAGTTCAGTGGAAGATTCAGGATGTTATAATATGGCACATTCATCTTTCGCCCTATATATTCCGCCGTCTGATTGTCCGACGTTCCGAGGAACAGGAAATGGTCCGAATTCGAGAGGATAGTCATAGCCTCCTGCTTGGTATAAAGCTCTTCAAGCTGTGTGACGGACTGAATGATTACCGACACAGAGATTTCTCTGCTTCTTATAACCGAGATTATCTTCGAGAAGTCCTCAATCCTGCAGCCCGAAGCAAAATCATCGATGATGAATCTCACAGGAACCCTAAGTCTCTTCTCCGGCTGTTTGTCAGCATATCTGATAAGCTTACCCAATACATCTCTGTAGAACAGACTTATGACCATATCCATACTGTCATCCACATCACTTACATTGAGGAATACAGCTGTTTTCTCTTCGCCCATCTTCTCAAAATCTATACTGCTTCTGTTACAGAATATATCCTTCGTTTCTTTACAGCTGAAGCAGCTAACAGCAGTTGACAGAAACATCATGATGCAGGAATAGGTCTTATCAGCGCCTGCTACAACCTTGAATCTTCTGAATCTGGATACCGCAAAGCTGTCCGGGAATTCCGACTCATGCTCCTTTATCAGAAGCTCGTATTTTCTGAGGTCATACAGGGTATCTATCAGCTTATTGACTGTTCCGATATGATGCTCCGATATAGGGCAGCTCTCCAGGACAAAGCTTATCACCGACGACAGGATTATCTCTGCGCTGGTACGCCAGAAGGGATCCTTGTCCTCCTTGACGTTTACATTACACATCATATGAGCCAGAGACATTATGTCCCTCTCATTATATGTATCGGTTTCGGCATCATATCTGACATATTCCAGCACGTTATAGGAGCAGGAATCCTCGCCGGTTACCACATCCAGCTTATAAACCTTGTACCCCGCCTTCTTAAGCTCATCCGCATGCTGTTCATACAGATAGTTCTTTGTATCGGCTATAACCATGCTGCCGCATTTCTGACTGATGAGAGGCTGAACATAGCCCGTCGTCTTGTTTCGGCCACTGCCTCCGCAAATGATGTCGTTATTATTCAGCTTCGTCTTATGAGTATCATTTGATACATAATACCCATCGGCCAGCATTCTGTACTCAGGATTACCCTCGTACTGATTCTCATTTACCTTATTTACGATTTCATTAATAGATTTTTTCTTCATAATTATCGCCTTTCTATTCTTGTGTTATTTCTAAAATCTACTCGTTGCATCTTTGTCAGCTTCAAGCACCACCCTCATCAGATGGCGCTAAGGACCTCGGTTGCGAGGCCGAACTCAATCGCTTCCTCAGCCGTGAACCAGGAATCATTCTTGGTCTTGGCATAGATGGTTCTGAGAGGTTTCTTAGTTCTCTCCGAGATTATCCTTGCCAGTTCTTCCCTGGTTTTCATGAGGTCCTCAAGTGTCTCCTTAACCGACAGCGCCTTGGACGGTTCTCCGGACATTCTGACTGCTGGGTCATGAATCATAATCTTCGAATGCTTCAGGACACATCTCTCATCACCGGCCAGGAAAAGTAAAGCCCCCATAGAAGCGACACTGCCGAGGCAGACCGTTCTTACAGGGGATTTAATCATTCTGAGCACATCATACAGTGCCAGACCAGAGGTTACTTCTCCTCCGGGAGAGTTGATATACAGCGTTATCTTTTCACCCGGATTCTGACGGTCCAGATACATGACTCTGGCTATCATCTCAGTCATGGAGTGTGCATCTACCTCGTCATCCAGCAGTAGTTCTCTATGCTTAAACATATAGTCATGCACGCTGTAATACTCATTTCTGGTACTGTTTTCTTCGATTATATTTATTCTATTCATTCTCTAGATTCCTTTCTTCTAAAAAGCTCATATCGTGGACACGCATCTTGCCGTCTCTACTATAGTCATAGGTTTTATTAATCTTCAGTACACCTTCAAACAGGAAATAGTCATAATCTTTCTCCTGTACGAAGCTATACCAGTATACCGGGAGTTTTCCGATAGTGAGCGCATCCAGCACCTCATCAGGGTTCTCCCGATCATGCTGGATAGCGAAATGATTCGCCAGATATTTCTCAGTCTCATACATGACTTCATCCGGTACATCATCTATCGTGCCGTAATCTATGCAGGTGTTAGTACCACTCGCATCATAGAAGGTAAGAACGACCAGCTTATCTCCCATATTGATACATTTTGTAAAACGTTCATCCGGAACATAATAAAAGGCTCTGCCGGTGTCGTAGACAGACACATGCTTAAAGCCCTCGCCGAACACCGACTCCCTCGACCTGATTATCAGGTCATATATATCTGTTCTGTCCTTATAGTCCAGATTATAAAGGTCTATAATGTCGTCCACAGAATATACATCATCCTCTCTGCTATGCACGGGATCTATGTCCGGCGCATCTACACAGTTGATTAATTCCTTATCGTACTGCATGATGAACTTTATCATGTCCGATGTCAGCTGGAATATATTCCTGTCCAGCTCTTTCCCGTAGAACTTCGCACAAAATGCTTTTATCCTGTCAAGGATACGATAATATTCTTCATCGTTTAGCGCCTTAAACTCACCCGCCTGTGCTCTGCGGGAAAAAGCCACGGCAGGATTCTTAACACTTAGAAGACGAGAATACTGATAGAGTGTATCAGCATCCTCATTCTCCTCCGGCACCAGATTGATATCAGCCACTCTGGTATCCAGATATTCTACATTTATTTCCATATAGCGGATTCCTTTCTATTAAATGCTGATGAAGGCTATATCTTCACCGGTCTTTTCAAAGGATGAGAATATCTCAGAGTCAACCATCCTCCTCAGCTTCGAAGCAGCATATCTTACTCCGAGCTGAGATTCATAGGCCTCTTTAGCTATAGCCTTCAGCTGTTTCTTTGTAATCTTAATCTTAACCTGATATTCCTCTTCAATCTTACTGAGCGGCGAAGCCGGATGGTCGGTAAGCAGAAATTCATAGTCTTTCAGAGTAAGCGGTCTTACATTGATTATATCCGTGCATCTGGACGCTATCTCGGGAATCAGTCCAAACTCGATGATGTCATCCATAGTAAGCTCTTTATCGAATGCATTTTCGATATGCTCCTCAGCCAGAAAGCCTATGGTCTTTACAGAATTCTTCTCGGCCATCTCCTTCGCCATCACAGCAAAGGATCCGCAGAAGATAAAGCTCATATTAGCTGTACTAACATATCGCCTGCGTTCCTTCAAACCACACGCCACATCATCGCCTTCTACCAGCTTAAGGAATTCGGATTGTATAGATGCGCTTACATTCTCACCTCTGGAATAAGAAGGAGCCACCAGCTTGTCAAATTCATCAAATACGATGATGTAATCATCCTCTGAAGGTTTTACCTGTTCCAGAAATGTGGACACCTTATTCTCTCCGACAAAGCCTTCCTTGGTAAGTGTAGCAGCATTTACTATTATGGTTTTAGGCCACAGCTTCTTTATATTCTCTGCGACCAGAGTCTTACCGCTTCCGGGAGGGCCTGCTACTATAATGCGGCTGCGTCTGCCCTTTATATGATTGAACAGAAGCATCGCTGCCTTCTTGCAATAAGCATCCTGCTTATAAACATTCTGCATCAGATATCCGTATATTTCACACGGATTATTCAGGTTCACGCCCGTTGCTTTAATGGGCGTGCGATGAGGTATATAGTCCTCATCATAAAAATTCTTAGTTGTTTTCATGATATGTACCTCTCAAGTAAAAATATGATGTCATTAGTTACATTTTTCGCGAAAAAAAAGCTGCGATGCTACTAAGAGCATCACAGCCTCTATATACCTATATCAAATATTGATAATTGGTTATCTCTTATTACAATTGATTTCATGTCCGGCGAATCTATAACCTTTTCATCCGGACCGATGTGGTCACACAGAATCGGGGAATCAGGGTCATACTGAGATATATTTCTCTTCAGCATCTCCTCATCATCATTTGCATAGCAGTATATGCATCCGTTCCTGCAGGTGTTTCTTTCTCCGGCCTCTCGGCTTATCATGCACCGGCAGTTGGTTCGCTGTCCGGTATGTTCCAGATATTTCTTCAGCTCTTTAATCCTGCCACCGGTGAGTTTCTCTATAAGAGTCTTATCGATACATGCATTATGGTCGATTCCGAGAGCGTCCAGATTGAGCCCTTCCGAGCAGGTTGCAACAGTCATACCATTTGCTTTGGCTATGTCTCTTATCTGAACCGCCATACTTCTCTCTTCATCCTTGGTTATACTCCTGGCGCCATGGGCGAGCATAGCAGCATTAATCCATGCATACTTATCTATATAGCTGAAGACACATTTCTTTGTATATCCCTTCAGCTTCTCTGCGATTTCCTTAAATGCTTTCATATGGTACTCTATACTGTACCTGTCACTGATAAATATCGGGTCGTATCTCCAGATAACCCTGTCAGGACCCAGTTTTTCCGATAGCTCTATAAAGGCAGGAATCATCTTCTCTCTTTTATCGGGAATATTCTTCTCTATATCGCTTCCATAGCCGGTCAGGGTGAACTGGAAATAGTACATATAGTCCTTTAATTCATCCAGCCTCGGCATCATCGGGATGGGATTCTTGGTCCAGAACACTATACAGTCGACTATATCGGGACTGAGCAGTATCCTCGAAGGTTTATGGTTGATGGGATTTCTGGAGATCAGAAATCCCTCTTTTATTCTGTTGAGAAACCATTCCGAATAGAAAGCCGGAATATCTGTTCTTCTGCTTGCACTTATAATCATACGGCGGGCCTCCATATTACATGCATCATATCTTCGTTTATACATCCATATATCTCATGCTGCATAAATCTTCTGGAAACAATCGGACTCTTAATATACTTTTTGTCTTTCTCATGTTCCTTATTAAACTCAGATATCTTCTCGTTAAATTCCAGTATTGCCATAACATCTCCTGTTTTCGCCATATAGCGTCTGCAAATGTCATTAAGCTCATCTTTTTCGTCGTTCCGGTAAATAGGCACATCGCTTTCCAGTCTCACGCCAAGCTGAAACTTCGTACCGGGTCTTCTTGTCAGTCTTGAACTATAGGCCCAGAATAGCCAGCCATCAGTATCATAATTCTCTATGGCATCATTCTGTGACTCATCCTTTCGAATACCCACCTTAGGATTCTTATAATCCGGAACCATAACATTTCTATTCATAAGAAGATACATCTCATGCTTTGAATATACTTCAACGATTGTATCAAGAAGCTGATTGAGAAGACCGATATCGGTTATCTCACTCAGCATATTAGGGAACACAACCATATTAATCGGATATACGTCCTCTTCAGTTTCATTAAAGTCTTCAAGTTTTCTTCTGAATTCGGCACTTCTTAAATAATCGCATTCCCAGTCGATATAATACCGTCCAATATCGGCCACAGCTCTCGAAGGTTTGGGAATCGTTACATATTCATCATCGTCATTCAGATAGAATACGCAGTCACTATTATACCATTCTCCGGGGTCAATTCCTATATAGTGAACATCTTGAATGATATCCTCAAAGTCCTGATTCGAATATTTCAAACCGAGGGCATCTGTTTTAGAGCCGCAGCCTATTGACAGGACATTCAGCTTTAATCTGACATCGGGGTACTTACGATTAAGTATAGTCAGAAAGTCATTAAACATATTGTAGTATACAACCGTCATACCAAAGGCCTTCTGAAACACGTAGAGCTCCTGAGTCAGTTTTCCGGAGTATATCTCTCCCGCATCCCAACTGTCGGATTTTTTGTTTCCCTTATTCAATGGTTCAAATCCAATCTGGGCATTATGGAGGTCTTCCATTGTTACGTCATCAGCTGTGAGTATGTCATCATGTATATGCTGAAGTACATGCCCCAGATTATTATAGATTTTGTTACCATACCTTATCTTTACAGCCTTAGAATTAGTTTTATTATTTAAATATTTCTTCATCATTATGTTTCCTTTCTAATCTATTGTTATTTTTTTGAAGAAAAAAGGAGCCCCAATGTTACATAGAACATAAGGGCTCCAAACCACGGAGTTACAAATTCGCCTATTACCAGCGCTGCATAAACAGATAGGAGCATCTTAAAAGAATTAATCAGAAGCTTCCTGTTAAAAAACCAGAATAGTGTCATTAATGCCAGGGTAAACAGGTTGATAAAAATCAGAAAGCCTATATGCATAGGCTCTCCTTTACTGAATCCACTATCTTCCTCGTGTAATCAAAGAAGACCTGATTCAAAGCAAATGCTCTGATAAGATACATGAAGTTGGAGATACAAAAGCCGATGTCGACCTTTGCAGCATAATCAAGTTCATCAGCAATCAGATTTATGGCATCACTATAGTTTGAGACTTTTTCAAAGCTCTCAGCCAATTTACTTTCTACCATGTTGAGTGTGTCTTCGTTATACTCCTCAAGATTGATAGTATAACTGTCTCCGGACAAAGCAACATTCTCGCTTTTCATAGATTGCCGGATTCCGCTGATAAACTCATCTTTATCAAAGCCTTCTCGCTGTTCTAAAGAAACCTCTATAGAAACAGCTTCAACAAATACGTCTCTGAAGGACTCATTTAGGATGAGTCCCATAAAAATGGTTGCAAGATTATCCATAAGATAATCCGCAACCCCCTTGTCGATAGTACGATACTTCTCATGTGTCCAGGAATCACATCCATTAAAGATGTTCTCTCTGAGGGTATCCGCATCCAGATATGCGACATCAGAAAAAATATCACCAATCATCCGCACTACTGTTGTTTCCGAATCAATGTTCGGAAAATTAAAGTTATTTTTTATCATTTTTCTGTCTCCTTTTTTTATTTCAGATTCGTCGCTTTTCTTCTTTCATTAGCGGAACTTTTCATTTATCAAAAAAGACAGCAAACCGCCGCAAACCCTTATATTTACAGCGGTTTACGGCGGTTTTCACCTCCATATATGGAGATTTTTTTCTACGATTTGTCCGGAATTTTTTTTATTTTTTTGTAAACATCATCCCACAATTCTATCTCTCCGGCTTCTACCTCAACTTTGCCCGGAACATATTCGAGATCAGGAACGATTTTATCCTCATTCCAGAAGCCATCCAAACATTCCAGCATCGGATTAGTCACTCCGGTCGCCTTTTCAATACTATCTCCTATCTCAAATAACAAAGCCAGATAAGCAGGTTCACTTAAAATCAGTTCTTTAACATCCGGATTCTCATCCTCTACTTCTGTTTCATTAAGAGATTTATTATACGAATGATATAATTTTCTTATAAGCGCAGATGTCACTTTTCTGTTAATGGTCTCATAACTCTTATTATGCCAGAACGAATCCATAGCACTCTTCCTTAGCTCCATCCTCTTCTGGTCATCAAGCTCTTCATTCTTGTTAACATCTTCTATCGTACCGATCAATTCCACAAGCTCATTACTAAGTCTGCTCAATGTACCATAATTTATATCATCGTCCCAAAAATTAAAATACCCGTAGAGATTACCCGTTATTGTCTTGGTTCTCTTATTATACTTGATTTCATCTATTATTCTTGAAATATAATCAACAGGAGTATCCCAATACTTATTTTCCTCTCGCAAAGCTTTATATTTAACATACTTAGTATCAAGATACAAAAAATATGGGTATTCCGGATATTCCTCCGTCTCTTCAACTATCTTTCCGGCTTTTTTCTTCTTAACGGTTACAGCTTTTCTTTGTATTATTTCTTCACCATTATAAGACTCACGCATTATACTTCTTCTCACCTGCTCCGGATCTAACAAAATACTATGCTTCGACTTATCTATCTCTAACTCATTAAGCACTGATAATTCCAGAATACAGTCATATACCTTACGAAGATAAACCTCATCTCTTTCATCCGATCCTTTAAAGTATTCCTCCCAGAAATAGCTATTAAAAAGCTGTGCCGAATTCGATATGCTTCCAATCGTTTTAGAAGATTTGGCAAGATTATGATCTAACTCCGCCTGAGATTCTGCATCATATGAATACTTAATCCCTTCCCCTTTCAGACTGTCGTCAGCAAGCGCAACCGGAAGACCATCCTCTTTAACAGAAAGAAATGACATATTATACAGTTCCTTTGCTGCCTTTATAATGGTTTCGTCCTTTATATAGAACGCCGTGTCAGAATCAAAATCCGCTCCTCCAAGCTTAACCATGATATTACTGTCCCAGGGCGATACTATAACTATATTACTTCCTGTTTTATGACTGAGGTTAAAATACGGGGTTTTATCATATGTATTATTCCCACCCTGCTTTAGCACGCATACGGAGCCGGAATTAATATGCGGATACCTGAATAATACGATATCCTCACCTTCCTTAAGCCCCTTTATATATGCATTGTTACCTTTAAGATAATGATTATTCATCATATCATCTAAAACTTTTTCCTTGTCCTCCTTCGCAGAATACTCCAGCATCTCCATCGGCATACTAAAAAGAACATGAAGATCTCCACGTATGTTAACTCTCCCGGTTCTTAGATTATTGGTATACTCATTAATCTCCTTACTTCTGAAGTCTTTATAATACTTGTGATATCTAAATTCAGGTTCATATTTCAGCATGTTATAGATAAAGAATCTTTTTCTTGCACTCGATTCAGTATTCTTCAGACGATGACACATAACCGATACGTCGCTGACATCTCTTAGCTTTTTTACATAATCGAGATCCTTTTCCAGGATTTTTTTCATATTTTCTTCCTTAAGCGGAAGCGTATTGAGTATCTGATAACTCACAGAACGATACTTACCATGGCCAAGCTGCGTTGGCTTTTCTTCTTTAACTATTCCAAAATTCTTAATCTTTTTCTGCCAAAGTTCATAAAGCTTCTTTCTTGCATCCTCTTTATCGACAGCTTTCAGCTGATCCTTAAAATACTCCGCAAATTTAATCAATTTAAAACTATCTATCGTCACTATCATTCTGATCTTCTTGGCAAGGATCTTATTACCGAACATATCATAGACATGTTTTATATCATTATCTTTATAATACTGCTGAATATTGGTATTTAATGCACACGCCTTGAAGAAATGATTTCTGAGAAGCATCATCGCATGAGGATTATCCTCGCCATAACCGGCTGCCTCGAACACGCTTTTATCAACCAGGGCCTGACCATCCCAGAGAATATTATGATGTTCGAAGGGTCTCCCCATCTCTTCTTTATATCCATCTTCATCCACAAGATCAGCTACAAGCTGAGGTTTACCATCTTTACCTTCAACTGTTTTACCTATATATATCTTCCTGTTACCTTGAATAGGATCCTTCGATTCAACACTATCCAGCATAAGAATCTGATCACCTTTAATCTCTACCTCTCCAACTATAGATGACATGACAAGAGCTTCGTACGCCTTCATAGAGGTAAGATCTATAGGCGTCTTCTCATCCACCTTAAGTCCAAGTCTCGTCCATTCCATCATATCGTCATATAATTCTTCGTATATAAAGAGAACGTCCCCGTTCTTTGCCTTACTCGCGGACCTCTTATATGGCTTATAATGACGTAGGATTCTCTCGTCGCCATTAATACTAAGCTCTACATCAAATCCATTTTTATAGATATATTTCCTGATAGATAATATATCTCCTGAGCTCATCTCACTTGCAACATAGTATTTGATCAGCTCCTTAAAGCTTTTTATCTCCCTTTTTATTAATTCCTTTCTAACTCTTTCCTCTACCTTTTTCTTCTCTGCAGATTCATCTTCCGCTTCACTATATAAATCATCAAGCGTACCCTTATTATCGTTGATAAAGGCCGTTATATCATTACCATCTACATCCTTAACATGTTCACTCTCATCATCAACATATTCACCCTCATCATTTCTGATAAATCCGACTCTCCATGGAAAGTGGTTATACTTATTAAGATAATAATACTTTACAAATTCTGTATACTTTTCTTCCAGTTCCTTATCAGAAGCACCGTCAGTCTTTTCCCCATCTGACACATTTTCGGGTAGCTTAATAGAAGGCTCGAGTTTATTGATCTCCGCCAGAGTAATATCCGCAAATGAAACATTTATAATTGCTTCAGTCGTTCTCTGCTTCTTTTCGGTATCAAGCACCAGTCCCTTATCACTTATGTATATACCTTTTTCTTTCAGCTTATCTTTCAGCTTTCTGCATAGATAGTTCATTTGCTTAAAATCAAGAGAATATGGCGTAGTTCCGATATAACGATGCTCGCCCTTCCTGGAAAAAGGCCTACCAATTATTTCATAATAAACGATTTCCCGAGCGTTTATATCTATGATTCTTATAGGTTTATATTTGTCTTCTATTTTTGACATTTCTGCCTCCTATATTAATAATCCCAATAGCCGGAACCATCGAAGTGGTACTTCGTTCCATCAACCCAGAAATACTGGGAATATGGATACCACCCGCTATCCTCATACCACCATCCGGTACTGTTACATTTCCACGTACCGCTGCTGTACGCCGGATTATAATTACCACTGGAATCCAGCCAACAGCCGTCGCGATAACAGTTGGTTTCTTTCTTTCCATCCTTATCATAATAATTATACTTACCGTCCGCAGTCTTAACCCACTGATTCTTAGTCCCGTATCCGGACAGTTCTCCTGTCTTATCCGGATTAGCCGGAAGATAGGAAGCATCCGGTATAGGAACAGAGGTTATGCTGACACCATTCGCCTCCTGCAGACCATTTATTATATATTTAAGATTCGCTCTTGTTGTGACCTTTCGAGGATTGATTCTTTGCGTTGACTTGTCGCCGCTCTGACTTCCTGTAACAGGCAGAATCCTGTAGGTTGCAGCCCATGTGACTGCTTCCCACGCAGAATAATCCACATCATAATAGTCCACATAGTCATCACTTCTTCCGAAGTCTATCTCCCTGCTGTAGCCCATGTATTCCGCAAACCTCATCACCATGCAAACCATCTCTTCCTTGGTGCACCATCTGCCGATGCCAAATGTATCCGATATCATATCAGGGAATCCCAGACACACATTATTCTTTTCGCCCCAGAGAAGCGCATTATAATACCATGCACCCGGCTCCACATCCGTGAACCTTGAAGTAAGTCCGCTTACGCTCGGACTGCCGGCCAGTTTGTATAGAGTCACCGCCACCATCTCTCTGGTAAGAAGCTCTGACGTGTTCGATACATCACCTTCAAAATAGCTTGTCTTCTGATCAGCCGCCTTAGTAGGAGTTGTACTTATCGCCACATCTTCATCAACACACAGGAGGTATAGATTGTCCAGACCACCGTAGGAATCATCTATTCCATAATCTATCTTATAAGAATGAGCAGCAGCATTTGGCTCCCACTTCTTCGTACCCTTCTGATAGGTCTTTAAGAGTAGAGGATTATCTCCTATGCTGAGCGACTTAATTGAATTAGTAAAAGCCTGAAGGAAATGCAGCTTGGAATTGTTGGACAGATTCAGAGAGCTTATCCTGTTATTATTGCAATCCAGATATACCAGCTTGGAGTTATGAGTTACGTCCAGCTTGGTTATGCTGTTATAGCTGCAAATAAGCTTAGTTAATTCCGTATGTCTGCTGACATCTATACTACTGATACCCGTCTGGGCACAGCTATAATACTGAAGTCCCATACACTTACTTATATTTACCGAACCAAGCTTCATATTACCCCAGACATCAAGTCTCTTCATCAGAGGACAGTTAGTTACATCCAGCGAAATCAGATCATTCTCCTGGCAGTCCAGATGTGTAAGCTTTTTATTATTTCTGACATTCAGACACTTAAGTCCGCAGTTCGCACACGTAAGATGCTCGAGCAACGGATTATGAGATACATCTATCGTTCCGAGCGGGGCACGTATTCACTTCGAGATATGACATTTTAGGATTGTCTGCCACTTTCAGTTTAGTCAGCTTCGGATTATCAAAGCAGTACAGCCATTCCAGCGTCGGATTCTTATAGAAGTCCAAAGAGGTGAAAAGGTTATTGGAAACCCATACACCTGTAATAAGCTGATTCCCGCTGAGATCCAGAGTTTTCAGCTTATTATTTCTGCAGTACAAGCCTCTCAGCTCCTTAAGATACTGAATTCCTTCCAGAGACTCGACCCCTCTGCTGTCACACCAGATATTTCTTGCCACCAGTATCTCATCCGAATCGAGACGATTGTTCTTATTTGTATCAAAGGCCTCTTTGATATAAGCCCTGAAATTATTATCCGGAAAATGGGTCTTATCAATCGCAACCTCAGTAAAGCTGTACGCCTGAACCTCAGCCTCTCTATTCCCCGGAACAAGAGTCACGCTTCCGATAGTTATAAAAGCCGCCAGACATCCGGCGATCAGTTCAGTCAGTTTGTTTTTACAACGCTTTTCCATATAACAAATCCTCCATTGCCACTATTATAGCAATGGAGGATATTTCTCGCAATTATTGATATTATAATGGCCACCAAAGTAGTACCACTCGCTGTTTATCTTCTGCCACTGAAATACCGCATACCAGCCTGATTCATCCTCGAACCACCAGCCGTCACTGTTTGATTTCCAGCTAAGTGTAGCCTCATAGGTCTGTGTTCCGTCTGCGTTGTACCATTTGCCATCCACCCATTCGGATGAATATCCTTTTGGGTATGTTACGCGTTTCACGAAAAAAAAGAAAACGCCGCAATGCATTGTAAACACTAGCATTGTGGCTATATTTATACCTTTTAGGTGTCAAAGATGGGAATATAACATATCGCGCAATATATGTCTATTTATTATATGTGAAATTTCAAAAAACTCCATTTTGCTGTTTAAAGCCTTCCAGCACCGTGATATTCTTTTCATAATTAGTTTTACCCTAACGCCACGTCCAACACCATCATGAGTGTGAATCCTACAGAGA
>AUXO018506645.1_pt1 | contig 14978 bp, 23 predicted proteins | sample 768731 | NCBI WGS metagenome assembly AUXO01 (sample SAMN02715735, study PRJNA202380) | gut metagenome | biome: sheep rumen | host: Ovis aries | place: New Zealand: Palmerston North
TTATTATAAATTTCATATGAATTATTTACTAATTCATTATAATCTAATTCAGATGGTGTAATATTTTCTTTTATTTCATTTTCATCTTGAAGATAAGCATATTCATAAAAAGAATCAACTTCTCTTTCTCCACCTTTTGAATTAAGATATGCTTTATGAACAAATCTATCTTCTTTTGTAAGATAATGAGCATCTGAACCAAGAACCATTTTACATTTAAATGCGGCAGCTACAGATTTAAGACGTTTATTAACCGCAATTTGCTCACTAGATTGACCTGGAGCACATTCAATATAAAAGTCATCTTTAAATAATTTTTGACACCATAAAATAAAATTTACAATATCATTATGTGCTTTTGTTATTTCATCTGTATCATTATGTTTTTCTGCTTTAATTAAATTTAATACTTGAGTAGAAACTTCTCCGCCAAGACAAGCAGTGGTAGCAATTAAACTATTAGGATATTTATTTACAATATTTTCTAAATCTTGATAAGTTGTGGCAACCCTTTCAAGACCTCTATCCCAATAACTATTCATCCATGCTGTTGATGATAATTCTCTTAATGCTTTATGTCCTATTTTATTTTTTGCAATTAAGATAAAATGATAATATTTTTGACCCATCTCTCTTGTTGGAGTTAAATAAATTTCATTTCCTAATGCAACTTTAAAATTAGGATGTTCATTTAAAAGTTTTTGAGCATAGAAGTTTGCTTCTGGATGTCCACATAAACACTCATGGTCAGTAAGTGCAATTCCGCTTAATCCTATTTCTATTGCTCTATCTATTAACATTGGAATTTTATTAATACAATCAAGCAAACGAATATTGGAAAATTCTGAGTGGCTATGAACTTCAAATCGTTGCATATCCTTCCTCCTTTTTTATCATTCTATATATATTATAACATAATATAATAAAAAAGTCAAGAATATTACTCTTGACTTCTTATAAATTTTATTTTTCTTCCTCTATATCTATTTCTTCTATATTCATTTTACTTTCTTTTTTTAATTTAGGAATATCATTTTCCGCAAATCCCTTGATTAAATTAAAACACATTCCATTATTGTTAATAAGAATTGATTCACTACAACAAAAATTATTATCATTAAGAGGACAATCTTTTCGTTTACAAGTAACAGTCATCTATTTATTTTCATCTCCTACTACAAAAAATTTTTGTTTTAAATTTATATATTGGTTATATGTAATAAGATTTCTTGTATATAATTTTTCTAATTCTTCTAAAGAGTTTATAATAAGCATTATTTAACCCCTGTACTACCATGACCTCCACGGTCTTCATTATCTAAATAATCAACTTCTTTAATTTTTAAAGTTGGTTGACTTTTTACAATACGAAATTGACATATTCTATCATTTTTCTTAATAAGAGTTTTATCTTTATGTCTATTCTCTAAACAATAAGCTGGCATAAACCATTGGTCATTATTTCCACAGTAACTATGGTCAATTATACCCATAGAATTAGTCTGTATAATACCAAAATTTTTAAAAGTAGAACTTCTAGGAACAACGTGAGCTTCATATCCCTCTGGTAATTCAACAGCAATACCTAAAGGAATTAATTTAAAATCTCCTGGATGCATAATGATATCACTTGCCGCTCTTAAATCAATCCAATCTCCTTGAGATATTTTTTCTAATCTTTTAATATTTTTATCAAAATATTTAACTTTTAATTGTAATTTATTCTCCATGTTTCTCCTCTTCAAGTTCTCTTAATAATTCTTGTTTTTCTTTTTCACAATTATTAAGCAATAACTTTTTTTCTTTTTCTATTTCTTTTAATAATTCTTCAATAATATCAACTTGCTCTTGATGTTGAGTTGAATTAATTTTATGTTTCTTTTTATTCAAAAGTAAGATAATTCTATTATAAATAGAATTTATATATTTTATTAAAATATTAGTTAATGTAAGTTTTCCTTGTTTATTCATTTAAGTTTACTCCTAATCAATTAAATCATTATTTTTTAATATATTTTCAACTTTTATTATAAATAAAAAAGGTGAGTATTTATTTTCTTTATATTCTTTTAAAATATCTACTACAATGTTATAGTATTTCAACCATAACTATTGATAACACTATTTTTCTGTTGGCATTTTAATTCTCCTCTTTCTTTTTGTTATCTTACTAATACTAATTTTTCACTAGCTCTTGTACACGCAGTGTATAGCCATTTACAATGCTCTTCTTTATCAAAAGGAAAATTTTCTTCTAAAACAACTACATTATCCCATTCACTGCCTTGAGCCTTATGACAAGTAATCGCATAGGCATAAGCAAATTCTTTTGGAACTATATTATATTTCTTTAATCTATAGGAAGTTTTCCAATCACAACATTTTTCTCCTGTTATAATCATTTGATAATCCATATTAACTGTACTATAAATATCATCAATTTCTGGAATAATTAAATCTCCCATTAATACATTAAATTTTTTAATTTTACTTTTCATAAAACGAGGTAAGTTTACCCATGTTTGAAAACTATTATTTAAAATTCCGATACTACCATTAATAAGAGCATTACCATTTTCGCTAAAATCTTCCCAATAATTTCTTAAACAAATCAATTTATCTCCATCAATTGGAGGACCTTCTCTGCCTGATAATGTTCTCATAGTATTATTAATGCTTTGACGTTTTGAATTTGTTGCGGTTAATATTTGGTCACCCCATTGAAGAATACCTGTATTTAATTGATTATAAGGAATAATTTGTATTTCTTTCCCACAAAAATAATGAATAGGTTCATGATTTCTAATTTTCATTGTAAGACGAATAATTTCAGATTCTTGGGCTTGCCGCATAATTTCATCTAGAAAGACATGAGGATGGTCTAACAAATGATTGTCTTCTTCTTTCTCTATTGGTGGTAATTGACCAGGGTCTCCTAAACATATAATATAAACATTATGATTAAAAAGTAATTCCATTAATGTTTTTGGAGCCATACTAACTTCATCTACAACAATAATTTTATAATCTAAAGTTAATTTAGGGATTTTTAAAAATCCTCCAGTTGATTTAGGAAAAAAATCATATAGAAGTTTATGTAAAGTACAGACATTTTTATTACCTTTTTTTCGTAATACTTCTGCAGCCTTACCTGTAAATGCACAATAACATATATCTTTTTCATCAACATCTAAAGCATCAATGATAAAACGTACTAACGTACTTTTGCCACTACCCGCATATCCACTAATTACAGTATATTTTTCTTTAGCTTTATATCTTTCTATTGAAATGAGTAAGCCTTTTTCTTGTTTATTTGTTAATTGCATTTTAACTCCATATTTTATATAAAACTACAATAATTAAAATAATTCCGCAAAAACCTGTTATTAAAATAAGTATATTTATTATACAAATAAGTAAATTTAGTAAGGCGAGCATATTAGCTCACCTTACTTTCTTTCTTTTTTTCTAATTCCTTTTGTTTCAAAAGTTCATTATCTAATTTTTTCATAACGGACTCATAAATTGCAAGAGCTGGTCTATGAGTACGATTTTTTCTTGCACGAAGATTTTTTTCTTTAATATATTCTTTACTATTTTTAGCAAAAGGAATTGGTTTATATGTATAGGTTTTTCCTTCTTCTTTTCTTTTAATAAATTTTTCTATAAGTTTCATATGTTTTTCTTGTTTTTTCTTTTTATTAATTAATCTACGTCCTTGTTGTTTATATCTTTCACAACGTGCTTTATGAGATTTATTACCAACTTTACAACTCATGAATTTTCTCCTTTATTATTTATCTTTTACGACAGCTTCTACACCTTGAACTGTTACCCAACCATGTTTTAGCCGGGCTTCAGCCTCTTTCATCTGAATCAGCTCCGGAGTAATACTAGCTGCTTTAAGTTTATTTGCTTCTGCTTCTGCTTTAGCTTTAGTAATTGCAATTTCTGCATCGGCTTTTGCTTTAATAACGGCAGTTTCAGCTTCTACTTTAGCAGTTTCTTGCTCAGCTTGAGCTTGCTGCTTTTTCTGAAGGGCTTCTACTCTATTATTAATTGTCTGTTTAAGCTGTTTATCTGGATGAACATCAATAATAGAAGCATCTAAGACTTCAATTCCAAAAGATTTACCAAATTCTTTATCTAAATATTCTGTAATCTTATGGTTAATTTCTGATCTGTTTCCTGAGTAAATATCCATTAGGCTATAATCAGTTGTTACTTCAGACACCTTGGACTTCATCACAGCCTTTACACGACGTTCAACAATATCTTCTCCACTCATTCCTTTAAACTTTTTATATGTGTCAACCAGGTTCTCAGAATTGAACCTGTAACTCATTTGGAAAGAGATTGCTATTGTGGCATCGTCTGATGTAGACACTCTGAAAGAATCATTCCCTTTAGATCCTTCTCGTTTGTCTTTTGTTAAAACAAGCTGTTCATTACCGATGGTGAACAACTTAATTTTTTTAGTGGGAGAAACAAGATGCCAACCTTGTCCAATGGTTTCTCCTGTGGCTCCGCCATTCATTGAATAAACAACGCCCTAATATCCTACAGGCACTCGTTCAATACAAATAATTGCACAAATTATAGTTATAAAAATAATAATTCCTAAAGTAATACCGCCTAATAACCCTTTTTTCATTCTTTACCTTTTTCTCCTTTTTCTTTATTATCTTCTTTTTCTAATTCGTATTTAGTATCGCTACCTATTCTCCATAAAAATCTTCCAAGAGGATAAAAAACAAATGCTAATAAAAACCATAATACTATAGCAATTAAAATTACTAAAAACCAAAAAACTGGATTCATTTATTTTTCTCCTTATGAATTAAAAATAAAATTCATGTATTTTATCAGTATCAGTACAATAACATACTTCTGGAATTTCACCAAAAACATCTTTAGCAATTTCTTGATGAAGTGTAGAACATATTCCATTAATATCTTTTAATGAATCATTATAATACTGAACTACTTCTTTTTTAAATACAATATAAGTATTATCTGCGGTAATTCCATTATATCCATTTGAAGCATAAGAAAAAATTGGATTTCCAGCAAAAGCTCTTTCATATAATTCTTTAAATGTTGGATTTTCATTATTTGCTGGAATGACTTCAATTTTAAGAGTGATATTACCAAAATCTTTTTCTTGCGGTAATAATTTTTCTAAAGCAACTGCTTTATCTGTACCAGTTACATATAATTTGATAATATAATTTTCTTCATCAAAAGTAATTTTAATGTCCTTATCTTTTTCAAAAAGTGCTCGAACTTCATAATAAAAGATAACCCATGGTGAAGCAAGATTTAAACCTTTTTTATTCATATTAAAAAACTCCTTTATTTTTAACTTCGTTAATAAGGTCTATAAAATCAGATTTTCTTTTTTCTTTTCTTTTCTGATTTTTTAATCTCTTTTTGTTTTCACGATTTTGTTTTTCTTCTTTTTCTTTAGCTTTTTGAATTTTAGATAATTCTGCTTCTTTTATTTCTTTAAAATATTTTTTAATAGCCTTGTTTACGTGTTTAACATTGTTTTTATATAAAGCAATATCATATGCGGCAGATTCTATTCCTTGTGTAGTTAATATCCCATTATATAATAATTTAGCAATACAAATATAAACACCTTTTTCTAAATCAAAAATATCATTATCATCACAGATTGCTTTTACTTCTATTAATAAATCAGATTGTCGTCTATCTATAAAAGTTACTTTAACAACTTTATCATTATAAACATCAATTTTTCCAATACTAAAAAAATCAAATATATTTTCTGGTTTTGCTTTTTCTTTAATCATATCCATTATTGTTTTCAAATCTGTTGTTTCTCCTTCTATTGTAAATTCAATATTTGCATTTGGGGATATTTTTATTTCACTATTTTTAATTTTATAATACTAATTATAATAATTTCCTACTGTTTCCCATGGAGAAGATGTTGCCCATGAATTCGGATTTATTGTTAAATCCGATGTTGTTGTTGTATAAATCATTATTTAAGCCTCCAATTCCATAGCTCCTGCCACATAGCAATTATTGGAGTAGCAGAAGAATATTTCCAATATTTATTCATATTTTTCCTTTCAAAAATAATATTTAGAAGAATCAATAATTTCATAATCTTCTATAATTAATTGAGGAGAAGTATATCCGCCCCATTCATTTGCATTACATTTACAAATAGCATTTACTTCAAGATAACCTGTTGTAGTAAATTTATTAATCTAATCTTCAGTCCCATTAAATTTTATAAGAGATAATTTATTAGGTAAATTAATTTTAAGAGTATTACTTTTCATAACTTGAAAGTTAGAACTTGTTATTTTAAAATTAATATTAACATATGCTCTTTCAATATCTTGTCCCCATAAATCATTCATATTTGCAATATCTAAAATCTTTTGATTATTATCATCTTGCTCTTTAAAACTATAATCAACTCTATAAATTGGTTCAGAAGAAATGTTACTTGAAGATAATAATGTATCTATTGTATTTAAGAAATTTGTAATCTATTCAGATTTAATTCCAAGACCAGCTGCATTATCGTGTCCTTCAACATAAATTACTCCAGGACATTGTTCTAAAACTTCTTTAAAACTTTCAATACCTGTTTTAGTATATCCACGCATTGAACCCTAATAAGTAATACTATTATTTTTATAATTTTTAGTTAATAAACAACAGGGTTTTTGATATTTTGCCATAAATTTATTAGCAATTAAACCTCTAATCTAAGAATTAATCTGCCCTGGTTCTAATAAAAATAGGAGAATAGAATGGTCTAACATATGATTGGTTTCAATCATTTGTTCTAACATTTTTAATCCTGCTTCTTCTGCTCTTGTCTGTCTATTTTTAACATTTGTAACAGTTCTAATTGCTTGTAGAATAAGTTTTTCTTTTTCTCCTAATTTATGTCCTTTTTTATTTGATAGAACTTCTTGAAATGCTCTGTGATTTAACATAGCATCAAAAAGTAAATTTTTTTCTTCTAATGTTCCAGTTCTAGTTATTGCATTAACAAAAGGAACTATGAAGAAGGCAGCTCCAATTGAAGTACAACTCATACTAGAATCAGAGGGGGCATAGTCAGCTTTAGAGAGCGGGAAAGAGTTTTTCTCTAACATATAATCAATAAAAGGATTTTTAATATTTTCTTTTTTAAATCCTTTTGTAATTAAATATCTTGTTTCAAAGGATTTTAAACTCATCATATCTCCGCATAAACCAAGAGCAACTAAATCAAGGAAATCATTAGCATAATTAACTTTTAGCATATTGTCTATATATCTACAAAACTGCCAAGTAACTCCAACTCCAGATAATTCTTTATTAGGATAGTTAGATAATTGATTATTAATTATTACTGCATAATCACTAATATAAGGAGCTAAGTGATGGTCTAATACTAAAACTTTAATTCCTTTATTATATAAATCACAATGGTATCTATAATCATTACTACTTGAATCAGGACAAATAACTAAAGAATATTTCTTATTTTTTATAAAATTTCCTTCTATAATACGTTCATAACAATCTGATAAACCATGTTGTTTACTATCATGCATTATCCAATCAACATTCTATAATACCCAAGATGGAAAAATTTTATAAAGATAATTGATAAGGAGTGCGGCTGATGTATATCCATCACAATCGCAATCAATTATAACTACAGCATTTTCACCTTTTTTAATGGTATCTATTAGTATTGTTAATCCATTTCTGAGATTATCTTCTCCTAATAGTAAAGGAGAGTTTATATCCTAATCTGATAGGTTTAAATAATGTAGTATATCTTTTTCCGCAATACCTCTATTATAGAGAATTTGTTCAATTGTTGAATAATTTTCATTTGGTTCGTTAATTAATTGATATTTCATTTTCTTTTTTCCTTTTTTATTTTATCTTATTTTATTATATCAAAAAATTATAAATTTTTCAAGTTTTTTTCATATAGACACCCTGTTTTGAAATAATGTTAAAAAAGTGTTTTTATTACAGTCAATAGGAGAATCTTTATATCCCAATAGATTTTCTTTATCAAATAAAAAACTAATATTAACATAATTACCATATTTATTATGAATAGTTTTTAATTTAATAACCCATTTTTCCCATTCTTTATCTCCTATTTCTTTAAACTGTTTATCAAAAGCTATAATAATTTCTTTAACACCAAGTTTTAAAAGTAATTGAATTTGATAATTAATTAAATTACTGCCGCAACAAGCAACACTAATATCTAAATTTTTTCCAAAATAAGAAGCATATAATAAAGTAGATTTTTCACCTTCAAATATAATAGCTTTTTGTATTTTTTTAATATTATCTTTGCTATTATTTAAATTGTATAAATTAAAACCAAGAGGATGATTATATAATTTTCCATTAAGATAAGCAGGTCTATATTTACCATATATTTCATTTTCTTTAATTAATGTTCTTTCTCTAATTCCAATAAGATTATTATTAATATCATAATGAGGAATAATAATTCCTTCACTTAATGGATTGTAACAAATTCCTCTTGATTCCATAATATCAAAAGTAATACCTTCCTCTTCCCATGGCATTATGTGAGGATGTGGAAAATATTGTAAAATTTTATTATCATAAATTTTTAATTCTACTTTACGTTTTTCATTAACCTTTTCTTTATTCCTTTTGAAATTATTAATAATTTTCCAATCTTCAATAGTTTCTTGATTACTATCAAAATCAAAAACATCTTGTGAATATCCAAAATATTTTGCTACAAAAATAATAGCTTTACCTAAGGTAAAATTTTGAATACCAGCAACTTTATTTACTCTTAAAACAAGATCATAAATATCAAAAGAAGCATCTCCGCAACCTGTATAACAATGAAATAGGTGTGTATTTGGATAATAATATAATTTATGACTATCACCGCCATGACATATGGTACGTGCGGTAAATATATTATTACCCATGATTGGTTCTCCACCTAATTCACTTACAAGGTCAAATACTTCTTCTATTGTTAAATTTTCTTTTAATGAATCTTTATTATATTTAAAGTTCATTTTTTACCTCATAACAAGAACAAAATAATTTTAAAGCATTAGTTAATTCTACATATACCACGATTAAAATGACACCATAGAAGTATATTTTTATTTCTTATTTATAACTTTATTAATGCCAATATTTACAACCTGGATATTCTAAATAACCCCAAGAAGGAACAGATTTTGAATATTTTGGTTTTTCGACGACATCATAAATTGATACAATAATTTTTTTTTCTTCTTCTTCTTTTAAATTATTGCATAGAATAATCTATCCTTCATTTATCAAATCTAATATGCTTTTTACGTATTTCATTTTAAATATAACCTCTATTTATTTAAAAAGCACTTGCTTCTATTTTTGCAGTAACTTGAATTTTTAAATCTTCTATGCTTATTAACTCATAGTTATAATTAGTTACAAAAACTGGATTAATTCTACATATACCACGATTAGAATTACACCATAAAAGTACGTCTTTATATCTTCCTCGTCTATTTTTATATACAGAAATTTTAATATCTGGCATTTCAATACCCATTGTATTTACAATATCTTTTAAAGATTCTCTATCATCTTGACTTACTTGTAACATAATCATACCACAATCAATTTTATCAGCAATAGCTTTAGCACCTCTTAAAAGATTTTGGTCATATTGTTGAGCAGAAACATAATCCGCATTTAATTGAGTTGCAGACATTACAAATACTCCATATTGATTGCATAAATCCTTAATTCTTACACTAATCATAAATAAGATATTATCTTCTCTAAGACCGCGAACTCCCGCCTTTGAACTAATTTCACTTAATATTTTCATACTAGAATGAATATAATCCATAAATACATATCTTACTCCATATTGACGAATACCAAATTTAATAGTATTTTCAATATCTTGTAAAGAAAAATCTGGAAGTTTTTTAATATATAAAGGACTTTTTGTTAAAATTCTAGCAGCTTCTTGAACTCGTTCCCATTCATCTGAAGTATAAGTATTTTCAAGAATATGGTCTTCATTTACACCAGATAAAAAAGCTATCATCATAGTTTGAATTTCATCTTCTTCTTGTTCTGTTGTAATAAATTGAGTTGGTTCGCGTGTTCCATTATCTTCCCATTTTCTTGTTTCTAAATTATAAATTTTATTACAAGCAATAAAACAAGCATCCGCAATCATTGAACGAGTTTTACCAACTCCTGTTGCTGCAGAACGTAAATAGAATTTTTTAAGTCTGGCTCCTCTGTGGATTGCATTTACTAAACGTCCATATAGTGGATAACCAACTTCAGGATTAGTTTTAAATCTTTCTAATAATTGTAAAGCACCTTCTCCAGCTTGGATAATCTCATCTTCTGAGTTATCAATATATTTAGCTTTAATTTCATCAATTCTATCATTAATAATATTTGCCATATCATTAATGGGAGTATTATCAAACCAAGCTTCTTGAGTTTCTTTTTTCTTAACATCTAAAATATTATCTGGGTCATATAACCAAGATAAGTTCATTCCTAAATTTTTATTATACATTCTAAGAAGTGTCATCTTTTTCATTCTATTGTAATAATAATCAAAAGCAGCTAATTGACACATTTCTTTTAAATTAGATAAATATTCCGACCCTTTATTAAGTTTATACACTGCATACTTTTTAGGTCTTTGTTCTAAATATTTTTCTATATCTTCAATAGAAATTTGTTTAGCTCCTAACTGATGAAGATTATAAATAGAGCCAAATAATATTTTATGAAACTCTTGAGTAAAATCTTCTTCATGAAATTTATATTTTTCTTCCAAGTCTAATAAAGAAGGATTTAAAAATACATCTCCTATAACTTGCATACAACTTTGTGTATCATAATATTTAGTTGAGTTGCTCACTTAATTCTTCCTCCTAATCAAACCAAAATCGCGGCGGTCGCACATAAACTCGTGGAGATTCTATAGTAATAATTCTTTCTTTTGGTAAAATAAAATTACTTATATCTTTTTCTTTATTAACTAATTGAGCTTGATATAAAGCATAATAATATGCCATAGCTTGATTGTATATATAAGGAATAATACCAATACTTCCATTACTTTTTTCTAAAGAATGTCCTTCTTTTTCATAATACCATTTTAAAGTTTTATACATTCCACTATAAGTATAATTATTATCTTTTACATATTTTTCAGCTAGTTTTTTAGTTAATAAATAATTATAATTTTCTCCAAATAATTGTTTGGTATAAGTATAAAAAGTATTTTGGTCTTTTTCTTCTTGAGTAAGATTTTTTTCATGTTCTTCCCAACAATGTAAATGTGCATATCTACGAGCGGAGACTTGTTTAGTAGGTTCTTTATCTCTATCAAATTGTTTTTTACAATAAAGACAGATAACTTTATGAGCCATATTAATCTCCTTTCTTAAAAATATATTTATTATTATAATTATACCAAAAAAAAAGAAAAAAGTCAAGGAAAAAATCCTTGACTTTTAAATTATTTTTTCTCTTGACTAAGAAGTAATAAGTCATCATAAATTAATGATAATGCTTCAACCTGTTCTCTAGAACATTGACTCATCTTCTGCCCTCGTCCTAAGTATCTATCAGTAATTTGAACAATTCTAGGTTGATAATAAGAAACAAAATCTTCTTCAGAATTATTTTCAATCATTTCTTTAATTAGATTGTTATTTTTCTCCATTAAATCATCAAAATTTAATTCTACAGTTGTATCTTTATAAGCATTATTTCTTTCATCTGTAAAGTATTGAGCACCATCTTGTTCTGCCTGTGCATCAATAGCTTTTGAAATTGCATCTACTAAATTTTCATAAGAAAAGTCAATGCAGTCAGGGGTGTATTTAAATCTTGACCCTGCTTCATAACGGGGGGTAGCTCTTAAGAATAATTTTGTAGTTAAATGACCATCCTTATCTTCTACAGGACGAGAATAACCAACAAGGTCACACATTCTTGCACATACATTATTAGCTCTTTTATCTAGTGTTGGTACAATTCTATTATACTGAACACCGGATTCATTTGTAAAAGTCTTATCAGTACTATGAGAAATAATAACAAGACCATAATCCATTTGAACAATAGACCTTAAAGCTGTATCAAATTCCTTTTCTACTAATCCATATCCTTTACCAAAAGGAATATCACTAATTGAATCTACTCCATAGCCGCCATCAGAACGAATAGCATTATCACAAATATATTTTGTACAATAATCATAAGCTATGTCTGCTGTATCTAAAACAATTGTTTCGTACATCTCTTTAGCTCTTGGGTCTTTTAACTGTCTAAGAACTTTTTTAAATTCTGCCCATGAATTAATTGGCTGCGGACGAACACCTGCTAAAGCATTATAACCTTTTTCAAAGGCTAAAAGCAATGCGTTTGGAAATTTTGATGCAATAGTTGTCTTACCTGTTTTCCATTCACCATAAAAGAAAACAGTATAACCTCTTAAATCTCTACTAACTTGATGTGGTTCAATATTAAAAATATCAATATCTGCCATATGTTTCTCCTTTCTATAAAAAAGAGGATATATTATCCCCTTTTATTAAAATACAAAATCACCCTGTGGAATATTTGCACTAGGAGTTGCTGTAGCAGTAGTAGTATTAGTTTTACGGTCTTTAAAACGTTTTTCAATTTCTGCTAATCTAATCTGACGGTCTTGCATCATTTTCTTTAAATCTGCATGAGTAAGAACGTCTTCATTTCCAAAATCATAAGGAATTTTTGCAGTACCAGTAACAAGATATTCACGTTTTTTGCTTTCATAAACATGAACTGCGGCTTCACCAAAAGCAGACTCTTCTTTTCTTTCAGTCTTAATTGTCATACAATTAATATTACCCCATACTTTTGTAAATACAGGCTCAGCCGGTGTAACATCTAAATTTTCAAAATATTCCATACCTTCCGGCTTTCTAACAGTAAAAGAAATTGGAAGCAATACAGGACCATATCCAAAGATATTTCCACTAATTGTTACAAAATCTTCTTTAATATTTTTATCTGGGTCTGCATCAATATGAGTTACTTTTTCAATAACCATATCAGTTTCAAAAGTGTTTCTTTCACCTTCTGGTCCAAGTTCACTTACAATAGTACAGAAACCATTTTCATTTCTCGGTGCGGCTACTTTTTTACCATCTGCCGCAATAAAATCATTCAGACCAATAGCAATACCTGTACACTGTACTTTAAAAGCATTGTCTTTTCCACCATTAATCCACATTCTATCTGGATTATCAATAATTCTTTTTAAAACTCCATATGTTTTATTTTCTTTTCCATTACCAAAAGTTTCTGTTACATAAGCGTAATGAATAGTAACAACATTTAATCCAGCTTCATCAACAACAATATCTAAATCGCCGCCGATATATTTTGTTCCAGGATTTTTTGAATTTTCTCCTGTTACTCGCTCGGAAAGTTGATTAAAATTACTTCCTGTGCTATAAACATATCCTTCAATTTTTTCTTTGTTAATAAATCTTGCATTATTTTTCATTAAATTTTCTCCTTTAATTTAAAAATTAAAAATTAATCAACTTTTATTATTATAATAAAATTTTTTAATTTTATCAACCTTTATAATTTTTACCTAAATCAGTTAAAGAATATTTAACTGGGTCTTTACCAGCTTTTTCTACATATCCATCATTAACCAATTTTCTCATAGTTCCTGCAACAGATTTTCCAGATGTTAATAATCCTTCTCCGATTTCTTTTGATGTAAAGAGATTTGACATTTCATCAATATTTTCTTGCATCCAAGTAAGGGTTTTTAAACCATTTTCAGTTATAGGTTTAGAATTTTTTATTTTTCCTTCTTTAAGTTCATTAAAAAATTCACAAGCCAAATTCCATTCTTTTTCTTTTTCTTCTGATGAACTATAATTTTCTACATAACAATCTTCATCAAATAATTCTTTTTGAACAATTTTAATAAATGCTTCTTTTTTAGTCATAAAAAATAATTCCTTTTCTTATATTTTATAAAATTATTATAACATAATTATTTAAATTTGTCAATTATAGAAAATTAATTCTTCGGCGTAAGGTAAAGTTTTAGCCCATTGTATGAAATTAGGTAAATTAGGATTATCTTTTCCGCTCCATTCATTTAACTTATGTTCTGAGCGTTGATGACATATAGTGCGGATAGTTTCATAATTTGCTGTCCAGGTTCTCGTTTGGAGCCATCCCTCAGGCAACCACCGTACAAGTTCTTTCCAATATCTTTTATCTTTTGTTTCAATATATTTTTGACGAAGAAATTCTAATTGTTCAATCATAAAATCTTGAAACATATTAATAGTATTTGAAACTTCATAATTTTCATATCCTAATACTGGAGCAGAATAATATACTAAATCACCTTTTAAATCATCTATTTCAAAACAATCAAGAGTAATAGGTGTTGTTGCTAATTTGTGCATTGTTGATGTGCTATTGGCGGTTGTTCCTATTTTATAAGTATCAAATTCCTTCCACCAATAGAGAGGAGCTGTAATATCAACAGATACAAAAATCTGTCTTAAAAATTTGCGATGTTCTGAACCTCCACTAATTAATCTTTGAGCAAGTTTCATATCATTAGGACCAATAACAAAATCAGGTTCTCCAGAATGAGGGTCACATATATCATATCCACAATTATTACAATAATATGGTTCTTTATTAAAATCTGGGTCAGTACACCAATATTTCCATTCACTATCACTTTTATCCCAACTATTAAGAGGATTTCTCATGCCACGAATCGCATGTTCAAAGCCCCATACGTCTGTATTTTCAAATTTCATTATTTTAAAACTCCTTTAGTTGCATTATATCCAAATTTATCACTTTGATACATCTATATCCAAAATCTTTCTTTTTCATTTAAT
>AUXO018059652.1_pt1 | contig 14974 bp, 11 predicted proteins | sample 768731 | NCBI WGS metagenome assembly AUXO01 (sample SAMN02715735, study PRJNA202380) | gut metagenome | biome: sheep rumen | host: Ovis aries | place: New Zealand: Palmerston North
CTGGGTCACGGAACAGGCCTTGATATTCACGAAGAACCTTTTATCCGTGTAAAAACTGAAGCTAAGTTCCAGGCAGGAAATATTGTTACCCTTGAACCAGGGCTCTACGTTCAGGGACTTGGTGGCTGTCGTCTTGAAAACGATATTCTGATTACAGAGCAGGGAAACGAAGTTCTTACAAATTCAAAAATCTATTACCTCTAGTAAAAGTTTCTTTAAATTAATATGGGCGCATCCCGTCGGTTGCTTTTGCAACCTTTGGGTCGGGCTTTCCGCACTTCCGCTGACGCTTCATTCAACGCAAGTTTCACTTGCGTCGAACGCCTGCGGCGGTGCTACAATCCCTTGCGCTATTATTCGAAGCACTACTTGTCTATGAACAAGGCAGGAAGTACGCAGCCACCAGTTTGCGCCTTTTTCCTTAGAACCATTAAATTTTTGTTGCTCTTGCAAAATCAGTAAGTGCTAAAACAGGAAAAGATAATTTTTAAAAATTTTTCATTTAGGACAGGACTTCAACCCTCAAAAGCCCAGAATCTATAGCCGGACTGAAAGTGTCTTCAAGATTGTCTATACCACTTGAAACACCTACACCATCCTTATCCATTCTTTTGAGAAGAAGAACGAGCTTTAATTTTTTTCCGTTGATTTTATTATATGAAATGATTTTTGCGAGCATCACATAAAGTTTGTTGTAATACGCCTTGTTGATTTCGGTAAATTTGGCTTCATACAGGCACTCTCTGCCATTTTTGTTTGTATACCATGAATAAATAGGATTATCTGTATTTATAGGGTCACCAATATGAACAATCTGTCTGTTTTTATCAAAGTCGTCTTTATTTAAAGTACTGTCTCTATTTTTACAATAAGCTTCCAGCATAGCAGCTTTTATTTCGCTTACAGTCTTTTTTGACTTTCCTTTTGCCTGCTTTGAAAGTTCATTACGTTCTTCCTTTTCTGTTTTATCAACTAATTCCTGGTCAGCATTTTTTACAGCTGATGTTTCTTTTTCCAGCGACAAATCTCTGAATGATATTTTCTTGAACTGAGGAATAACAGCCAGCACGGACAAAATCAGCAGCAGGTATATGTACTCAATATCAAACTCTTTTATAACACCGCAAAATCTAAGAATAATTACAGCAAGAATTACTATAAAAACGATTGTATACAGAACAGCAGATATAAACTTGTTGCATTTTCCATTATTCATATTATTTTCCTCTTTTTTGATATTACGAGAATAGCACAGCCATTCTCGTAGTTCAAAACGTTTTTTTCTAGTTAAATTCCCGAATTACGCAAAAAGGTATTCTTGTATCCTTGGGCAAGCTGTAAGTTTTTCCCTTTTCAGAATCAAAGCAATACACTTTGAACGTATAGTCTTTGTAAGGGTCAGGGGTCGAAGACCAGTAGTATCTTGAATCATAAGTGTTGGTTCCGCAAAGAGTTCCCACAGAATCCAGCATGTCTTTCTGCGTAAACACATGATAAAGTTCAGCTATACTTGGAAGATACCAGTTATCCTCGTAGGGTGATCCTTCAACATGACTGTTCGCTTGTTTCTTGTAGTCTTTTGCAAAATGGAAAGGAATGTAGTTCTCAGCAATTTCCGTATCGTTTACGTCACTGTGCTTACTAATAATATCAAAGTTATCGCTTCCATTTCTATGTTTAGTAAATATAACTTTATTAGAGTATGATTTGTCCTCGCACTCTGCATCCTCTATTTTCAGAAGGTATGCATCAGCATTTTTACTACACCAATAAGCTTTTTCTCCGTGTACAAGACCAACTCCAAGCGTTCTCTCAGTCGTTGTGTCATCGTCGTTGTTAAGTTCAGTTCCCTTGTAGAAAATTACCGCGATTGCAGCAGATTTCTGTGCAGTGGTAAGTTCAAGACCTTCCTTGTAAGGTATGGTGCTTCCATCATTAAAAACAATGTCACCCACCTCTTTTACCTCTACAGGTGATTTTGAACCGTAAAAATACTTTGCATTCAGAGTAATATCTTCTGTAATTGGGGTTGCAAAGTCAAATACATTTTCTCCATTGTACCATTCCATAGAAGCAAAACCTGCCTTCATAGGTAAATCAGGTTTTGTAGCAGTATTACCATGTGCAATTGTCTGACTCGTAACATTGCTTCCATCGTTTGATTCAAATCTTACAGTATGTATATTTTCATTTGCGATCCACTTTGCGTAAAGGGTAATATCATCTGTTACCACTGTGTCAAAATCAAAAGGAGTTTCAGAAAGGGTCACTCCCTCGTCTGCTGATGTGTACCAGCCGTCAAACGTAAAATATTCTGTGGCAGTTGAGTCTTTTGCAGGGGCGTCTGGTCGGCTTGCCTTTTTTCCGTGTGGGATTGTCTGACTATCAACCGGACTTCCACCGTTTGATTCAAATTTAACGGTATGGGTAATTGCATTTGTTAGCCACTTTGCATAAAGGATAATGTTATCTGTGACGGCTGTGTCAAAATCAAAAGGAGTTTCAGAAAGGGTTACTCCCTCGTCTGCTGATGTGTACCAGCCGTCAAACGTGTAAGTTTCAGCCACAGTTGCTTTTTTTGCCGGATCAGAAGGTCTTTCTGCTTTCTTTCCGCTTTCAACCGTCTGACTTTCAACATCTGTGCCGCCGTTTGAGTTAAAAGTTACGGTGTAACTGATAACCTGAGGTGTCACATCATGGTTGCAGGATGAAAAGGTAAAAACAAATGCCATTAGAACGAGCAGATATGCGAATTTTGAATTTTTTTTCATTTATCATGCCTCTATAAATAAAAGTTTACATAGAAGTTTTAAGGTGTAATTTCCTTAAAACCCAAATACTATATCACCTGGTATTTTTTTTGTATTGAGAGAAAACTCATAAATTTTTAGTGAGTTTTCTGTATGGATTTTTACAGCGGTCTTTAATATACTGACCACATGATTGATGTAATCAGTGTTGACGACCACGAAATGATTAGCCTCGGACTTGAAAAATTTTTTTCAGAAACTTCTGATATCAGACTCTGCCAGTTCTGTAAGAAAAAAGATGAGCTTGTATCCTTCATCAGTTCAAAATCACAGGATGAATTGAATCAAATGCTTGCAATGGTGGACATAAAGCTTGAAAACGAAAGTGGTTTTGCCTGTGCTGATTTTCTCGTGGAAAATGGAATAAAATGCATCATGTATTCTTCATTTTCAAATGCAGGTTTTATTGTGAAAGCGATGGAACGCAAGATAAAGGGCTTTATTTCAAAAAATGCAGACAAGACGGAAATTCTGGAGGCTATCCGCACCGTATCAAAAGGAGAGACCTACATTCAGAAGGATTTGATTTCCGACATGATGTATGTAAGCGGAATCCTTGTCACCCTGACAAAGAAAGAGCGGGAACTTTTAGACCTGCTTTCGGAACATCTTCCCAACGAAGTAATTGCCGAAAAAATGGGACTTTCTAAACGCACCATAGAAAACTATGTATCCCGCATTTTCGACAAGTTCAACGTAAAAAACCGCTACGAGCTGGAAAAGTTTTTGTGATTATAAAAATCCATGAGCTTTTTTCCCAGCAGAAAGAGGCCCCAGGCAGCAAAGGTACAGATAAATCTATCTGCAATGTTTACTGGAATGCGGACAGCAATCTGCAGCAAAAGCTTTGAGTGGAATTTATCCTCCAGCAGGAAAGTAAGAAAATCGGTCTGACTGCTGGCTTCCTTATAGGCTTCCGCAAAACTCAAAATATAGCCTATTATTCCGCCGGAAATGCTCATCACGAGACAGAGGACTAGACTTAAGATTATCAGTTTAAAAAAAATGGCAAGGCTGGAATCTGTCTTTTTAATAAAGAAGATTTTGAAATAGCCGGCTGTGAGTGCTGCGAGAAAATGACAGATAACAAAGAGATGACCTAATTCCAAAGTTCTGTTCAAAATTAAATCAATCAGATGATAGAAAAAACCGGCCAGAACTCCCCACCAGGGACCCGCAAAAAAACTTAAGGCCATTATAAAAATTGTATCGCAAAAAAGAGGTAGATTATTTACCCAGGCAACAAAATCGCAGATGATGTAATCAAAAAAACCACAGAGAATACTTAGAAAAAAAACAGGTGCCTCTTTTGCTTTGCAAAATCAAACTGGAAGCTCATGGGGAGAATATATCATATTTATGGAAGAATGTGTTATATTTTTAGCAATATGAAAAAAATAATGTTTTTTCTTTTGTTTACAACACTTTCTTTTCTGGCTTTCGGTCATGAGTCTCAGAAACAGACGGAAGAAATTATGCCTGAAAAGCTCACAAAAAAATGGCTGGAATGTGAAGCTGCTGGGGAAGATGAATATAAAGACAGCCTCGAAGCCTTTTATAAAGAAGTAAAAAAGCTTTCCCCTTCTGACACCCTCATTTATTATTTTCCAGAAGCAAAGGTCATCTATGAAAATCTCCTTGATGGAATAAAAGAAAATGACAGGCAGAAAATTAAAGAAAATGTTTACAGCTGGGAAATACTGCAGAAAAGCCTTGTAAAGTTTCAGCTTAAACAGGTTTCCTATTCATACAAGATTTTGATTTTTGTAATCATTTTTGCAATCAGCATGTCTCTTGCCTTTTTTATTCTCTACATCATAACTTCCAGGAGACGAAAGGAAAACCTTGCCTTTACCGCCCAGGTCATTAAAACCCATGAAGCTGAACGGGAACGCATTTCCAACGAGCTTCACGATACCGTCTGCCAGGACTTACGAGTGCTACAGTTCCGCCTTGATGATGAAGAGTCAGTCAGCCTCTGCAAGAAAATTGCCAGGGATGTAAGAAATACCTGCTACGCCCTCACCCCCTCTGATTTAAACGAAGGTCTTTTTGAAGCGATGATTTCTCTTTGTTCAGTCCTGAAAAATCAGAGCGGAATTGAAATCATCCTCTTTATTCAGAAAGAAGTAAAAAATAATCCTGATTTCAAAAACTTTCCAAAAGAAAAGAACCTGAACATTTACCGCATTGTGCAGGAGCTCCTTACAAATGCAGTAAAACATTCACAGGCTGAAAAAATAAGCGTTTTAATAAGAACCCTGGATGCAAAAAACTTCAAGATTATCGTTTCTGATGATGGAAAAGGTTTTGAAATGAAAGAAGCCCTTAAAAAGAAAAACCATTTCGGCTTAAAGAATATTCAGACCAGGGCAGCAAGTCTGGGTGGAGAAATCAGCTATATCACGGCCCACGGTGATGGTACCCAGATTTCTGTCACAATCCCTTATTAACAACGAGAATTGCTGATTCAGAGACTATAATGTAATCCTGCGGACATTATAGCAGAACATTTATATGACAAAAAAAGAGCCACCAGACAAAATCTGATGGCTATAATTTTATAAGAATTTCGTCAAGAAATTAGTTTCTTGGCCACTGACCAACCAGCTCAGGGAAGTCAAATGACTGTTCAACAAAGTATCTCAGGTCGAAGTCTTCGTGTGTTACTACAACCAGGATTGTTGCATGTTCTGCCAGGTAATCTGAAATTACTTTCATTACATGGAGACGTGTTTCAAAGTCAATGTGAGCAAATGGTTCATCAAGCAAAAGAATATCCGGCTTTGCAGTAAGGGCTCTTGCAATATCCATACGCTTCATTTCTCCAGAAGAGAGTTCCTGAGGATGCATATCAAGATGTCCCTTTGTAAGACCTACTTTTACAAGATTTTCACCAAGTTCTTCAACAGTACCTTCTACGCCGGCCTTTGAAATCTGAGCAAATGAATCTCTAATCTTCAAATCAGGGAAGAAAGAGAAACGTGAGTCCTGCTGAACAATAGCCATTCTCTTACGGAAAGGCTTAAATTCTTTAGGATCCTTACCATTTTCAATCGGCTTGAGTTTAACAAGGTCGTTGTCTTCCATTATGATTTTACCATCTGTTTCATCAAGAAGACGAAGGATGGCCTTAATCATACTTGATTTACCACAACCAGAAGGTCCGGTAATACCGTAGATTGTTGAACGTTCAAACTGAAGGTTCAGGCCCTTGAAAGCAGTGAATTTTCTTTCACCGAAAATACCACGCTTCTGATATGACTGACCAACATCAAGGAGCTTAATGGCAGAACCAGACGCCCCCTTCTTTGCTTCAGGCTTTTCGTAACCTTCCATTACAGGAAGTTCTGTCTGCTTAACAACGTCACCGTCTCTAAGCACGAAAATCTGATCAAGTGTAAGGCGACGGATAAAGTCTACGTCGTGGCTTACCATAAGGAATGTCTTTGTCTTATCACAGAGGATTTCCTTGTTAAGGAATTCAACAAAGTTCTTACGAAGATTGCGGTCAAGGTTTACTGTTGGTTCATCAAGAAGAATCAGGTTACCTGGTCTTGAAAGAAGAACCATCAGTGTAATACGCTGCATTTCACCACCAGAAACTTCATCCGGATAAAGACGGGCAAATGCTTCAAAATCCAGAGAGAAGAATTCCTTAAGGCGTCTTACAATTTCTGAACGACATCCAGGAGCAAGTAAAGCCTGGTTCTGATCAAGAGTAAGGGCTGCGTTCATAACCTGGGCAGTTTCAGCAGGAACAAACATCAAACCTGACTGTTCAATGCTCTTCCACTGCTTAACTCCAAGTTTTTTTCCGTTTATATAACCATCAATTCCGTTGATTTTCATGTTTCCTTCAAATGTAAATACACTTGTAGGAAGAATACCGGCAATTGATTTTAGGAATACTGATTTACCAGTTCCTGTAGGTCCCATGATTACAGTTGAAGTACCAGGTTCAATGCTGAATGATGACTTCTTTAATGTAATACGATCTCTAAGGTGGATACAAAAATCATTTAATTCAATTGGATTTACTTTCTTTTCGTCCATGATTATGCCTCCTCCTTGTCTTCATTCAAAATAATAAGGAATGCAACACTAACTGCAATCAAAAGAATAGATGGCAGCCAGAAATACCACATTTCACTACCACTTCCAAAAAGCAGTACCTGGCGGTTTAATGCAACGAGTGCACCAGGGCTTGTGTGCTGAGGAGTACCTGTTGAACCCAGACCTACCTGAATTACATAACCAAAGGATGTATCAAGTACCAGAGTCTTAAGCAGAATACCTGCTGCAACACGCTTTGTAGTATCCCTCATCAAAGTTGTCTTCATAAGGACAGCCAGGATGCGGTTCTTTGTAAATCCGTATGAACGGAAGGAAATACTATATTTACGGTTATACAAGTCAGAAAGTGGAATAGAAATACTTCTTACTGCTTCAGGTAAAACAGTTGCAGTTGCTGCAGCTACGAATACAATCAGGGAAAGTACAGTAGACTTTGGACCAGCAGACTTTGCAAGTGCACCAGAAACTGGAGCATAACAGAAGAGAGCAATAAGAATAGATGGAATAGATTCAATTGCATTCATGATGTTTGTAAAGAATCTTCCAACTTTATTTGAAAGAACGCTAAGATATCCAAGCAAAATGGAAATAATCATAGCAAATACAAGTGTTGTTACCAGAGTTATTGAAAGTTCCTGGAATGATGTTAAAAGAAGCTTAAGGAAGCCCTCAGGATTTGTTCTGGTTGGAAGGAATGACTCAGGAGCAATGCCTGCAAACCAGTTATATGGCAACCAGGAAATAATCAGAGGCAGGAGCAGAATAACAACAAAAATAATACGTAATACTTTAAATTGCTTTTTCATAACCTTAACCTCTTTCATATACTCTTGGATACAGAATAAAGAGTATCAGCTTAACTAAGAATGAAACGACTGCATTAATACACAAAAGAACAAATACCGATGTAATCAAAAGATCAGTGTTTGTTTCAATCAGCGCATCAATAAGGTTTTTACCCAGTCCAGGGAAACTGAAAGCAATTTCTGCAATAGTTACAGAACCAATAATTGCCGGAACTTTACCAGCAAGATATGGAATAAAGCGTGGCAAACTAGACTGGAAAATATAACCAGTGTATGTTCCTGGCCATGGGAACACGCGACCTAATTTGCGGCCTAATGTTGAGAATACTATAGCATGTGTCTGGTTTACCTGTGACAGCATATCTGTCTTAAGGAAGCTTGTAGCATCCCAGGCAAGACCACCAAGTAATACTGTAAACAGTGCGATCATTGGTTTTGGAGCATCTCCAAGCCATGTATACAAAAGCCAAAAACCTACAAACAAAGGAACGGCAGCAAATACAGAAAGAATAAGAGCAAGGAACTTTTCCATTCTTTCGCTGTGTTTTTTACCATATGTTAATGACATGTAGCGGCTTGAAACTGCATAAGATGAGCCAACAAGTGCAATAATGATTAAGAAAATAAGTGAAATCAATGCCAAAGGCAAAGTCTGCTTAGCACCAGCAACAATAATCTGACCAGAAGTGAATCCAGGTCCCATTGCTGCCAGGTCTCTCTGTCCAATCAAAAGAAGGCAGAAAGACTTAGCTGCTTCCAGATAGGCGTCACCAGGAGCGCCTATTGAAAGCAGGTAGAGGGCAGACAGTACAACAGTTCCTCCTATTGCAAAGAGAATACCATGCAATAAGAACTCTTTTACTAAAAAGCGAACAAAACGCATTTATATCTTCCCTCTTAAAAAATTATCTCTGGAATACCCAGTCTTCTGCTGAAAGGAATGGGTTATCTGTAGCCATTGCAACGTTTCCAATTCCGCGGGAATAAACTTCCTTCTGGAGTGTAAAGAGGAACAATGAAGGGCATACGTCAGACATCTTAGCATGGATGCTAAGAATTGTTGGAACCCAGTCTTCAATCTTTGGTGAATCTGCAGCCTGAGCAAAGAGCTTGTCAAGTTCTGCATCTGAAACGCCAGTAACGTTTTCTACACCATTTGTACCGTAAAGATTTGCCATTGTTGAGTACATGTTATCAAATCCATCACGGTAGATAATTGCAAGTTCGAAAGACTTTTCTTTGTAAACCATACGTTCGTAAACCTGATCACCAGTACGTCTTGCATCAACATTTACGCCGATTTCAGAAAGCTGTCTTGCAACACCTTCAGCAAGCTGCTTACCAAATTCACCCATTGAGTCTGGATAAATAAGGATGATGTTCTGTCCGTCAAGACCGCTTGAAGCAGCAAGAGATTTTGCTTCTTCAACATCATATGGAAGAAGGTCTGGGAGCAGTTCTGTGTAGTGTTCTGGAACAGCTACAGGGAAAATGTCTGTTGGATATGGACCGTAGTTGATGATAACGCCGCTGTCCTGGTCAGTAATTTCTGGAATAAGGTTAACCTTATCGAGAGCCTTAGCCATAGCCTTGCGTGCATCAGGATTTGAGAATGTGCTGTTGTTGATTGCAACTTCATAGTATGCATATGGCATATATGAGTTAATATCAACATCACCCATCTTTTCAATTGTTGGGCGGTCCATTGGGTTTGTTTCAAGAATCAGGTTGATACGACCTCTTCTCAATTCGTTAAGACGAACTACAGGGTCGATTGTACGCTTGATTGTGAAAGTTGAAGCCTTTGGAACAGACTTGAAGTAATCCTTGTTCTGTTCAAAATCAATCTGCTTACCGATTTCCCAGTTAGAGAACTTGAATGGACCTGTTCCTACTGGATTTGTTGCGAATGCACGTTCGTTTTCACCGGCGCGCATGTTAACGTTCATCTTCTGACCATTGTATACAGAAGGAATGATTTTGAATGTAAGAACAGGATAAGCATTGTATTCAGGGATTGGATCCTTGAAGTGAATTTCTACTGTCTTATCATCAATTGCAATTACATCTTCAATGTAAGAAGCAAGGTATTCACGGTTAGGTGAAGCATTTTCTTCAAGCATGTAAGCCTGGAAAGAGTATACAACATCGTCTGCTGTTACAGGGTTTCCATCATGCCACAATACGTCACGGAGTGTAACTGTATAAATTTTTCTTGTAGCTTCGTCCTGCACGATTTCATCTGCAAGAGCAAAGTCTGTGTAGAGACTTCCACTGTTAAGGTCTACTTCGTTATTAGTTAAACCATCAAAGAGAAGCTCATTAACATTCAAACCCATTGTATTCTGTTCAAGAATTGGGTTCAAAGAATCTGGCAGTGTTGATACTGCTGCTGTCATTCCCTTAGCGCCGAGTGAACAGCCCATAGAAAGTACTGCAGCTGCTGCTACAGTTACAGCGAATCCAAACACTGATTTCTTGTTAAGTCTAATCATAATTAGCGTTTCCTTACAACAAATGAACTATAAACAACTACTGTTCCTGAGTAGCTGCCGTTACCACTTCCAACCTCGAAGTAGTAGTTTGAGCCGTTAAGCTTAGAGCCGGCATTCATTACTGGCCAGGAATTACCAACTCTATTTGCCTGACTTACGAGGTCCTGAAGGTTGTTCTTTTTAATATTTTTTCCAGACTTTGTGTTCTGGTTGAATACACGGATTGTTCTTCCGCCGTTACAGGTGATAACAAGGTCGTTCATCTGGCCTCTTGGAATATCTACCATACCCCACCAGTAATCTTCTGATTTCTGGCTTGAAGCGCTGAACTTAGCAGGACGAGATCTCTTGTTAGCTCCAGATGTACCCTGTTCAGGGTTGAAAAGACCAATCATGAGAGGCATAACTGTTCTACCACGGCTGGCAATTTCTTCCTGGTTAGCAATTTCTCTGTTAACCTGAGCAATCTTGTTCTTAAGATCTGTTCTCTGAGCATTGATGTCATTAATAACATCCTGTCCAATTTCAGATGGATACTGTGTTCTGAACTTAAGAAGTTCGTTGTAAATAACATCAATATCATTCTGAACAGAATTATAGTGGTCGCGGATATCATATGAAGTATATGCACCATTCTTTCCACTACCTGCCTTTGATGGCTGGCGTGCAAATGCTTCGTTGATGCGTTCCTTGTAAATATAAGCCTTTTCACGGATTGCAGCCTGACGCTTAATAGAAACATCCTGACCAAGGTTCTTGAATCTCTTGGCAGCAGCAGTAACACCTGATGTGCTTGAAACACCTGAGTTCTTTACTTCCTTGTCTACTTCAGCAGCGAGAGCCTCATAATCCTTTACCAGCTTGTTGTATGCTTCAATTCTGCCGTCCAAATCTGAAACTGCAGAAGCTTCATCAAGCTTTGTATTGATTGTTGACTGCTTTGATGCAATTGAAGAAGCAACATTTACTTCTTTTCCAGAAGCCTTAAGATTTGGGTGTTCACCATATACGGCTACTGCAGTTTTCTGCATGCTTCTTGCATCAGCAAGGCTGTTTGATTCAACGAGCTTATTAATGCGGGCAGCTGTAAGAACAGCACCCTTTTCCTTTACATCTTCTGGAAGCTTAAGTGCAGGATCCAGTGTAGCAAAGTTATTAAGAGCCTTTCTTGTTGCAGAAAGGAGTTTTGATTCATTTGTAGATTTAATTGAATCTGTGCTGTCAAGAGCGGCAACACCAGCTTCATATGCAGTTACATAACTCAGATACTTTTTCTGAGTTTCTGCATCCTTAATATCTGTCCAGTAGGCAGTTGCAGCAGCAGGTTCACGATTATTCCAGGCGTTTACACCTTTTGTAATAGCAGGATCCTGTCCATCACCACCAGTCGAAACGCAGGAAATCATCATCATCGAAACAGCAGCAATGGCAGCAAATAAAGATTTGATTTTCTTCATTATTTAATCTCCTTTACAAGACGGAATCCAATGTCTGAAGAATTACTATCAGCATCAACATTCCTATAGTTTGAAACTCTCAACTCGCTTGGACCATCCATCCATGATCCGCCTTTTACAGTATGTGTGGTTGTTACGTCATCTGTAATATTACGTGCAGATGAAGTCCATTCCCAAACATTACCTGACATATCAACAAGTCCCCATGCATTTGTAGAATCAGGGAAAGAACCTACAGGAGATGGAGCCTTGAATTTACCATTACCCTTATAATTAGCCTTTTTACCCTTTGAAGGATCATCATCACCCCAAGGATAGATTGTAGAAGCACCGGCGCGGGCAGCAATTTCCCATTCATCATCAGAAGGGAGGCGGTACTTGCTTCCTGTCTGACCTGAGAGCCATTCAGCGTATGCTTCAGCCTGTTCGTATGTTACACCAACAACTGGCTGCTGAGCCTGATTGTATGTTGGATTGTCAAAGTATGCAGGGTAATCTTCATTTTCTGTAACAAAAAGGAATCCGGCAAACTGAAGGTTTGTAACTGGAGTCTTCTGAACTTCATATGCAGCAAGTGTAACATTGCGTGCTGCTTCCTTTCCGCCAGCCTTTGTATCCTGGTCTACGGCACCTGACTGGTAAGAACCAGCTGCTACTTCAACACCCTTAAGGGCTTCAGCAGGATTTTCGTAGTGGATGTAGCGGCCTTCTGCAGAAGACTGTGCATCAAGCTTTCTCAAGCCAGAGTAAATGTACTTTGAATCACTGAATGTTGTTGAAATTGTAAGTGTTACAACCTTGTTCTTGAAATCATCAGAAACAGGATATTCAACTACAGCCTTTCCAGACTTATCTGTTGTTACTGGAGTAACTGAAGAATCAACTTCACCCCAGCCTGTTGTTACTGGAAGTTCTGCAAGGTCCCATGAAGCCTTGAGCTTAAGACCAGAAACAGCCTTACCGTTAGCATCCTTTACAGTAATATTGAATACTGTTGAAGGTCCGATAATACCGTTTGCAGCAGAAATTGCAATGTTAAGGTTTTCAACGATTGTTGAACAAACAGATTCTACCTTCTTTGAGTACAATTCTGTACCGCCGGCCTGAAGTGTAAGAAGATCTCTTTCACCATTTGCAGACAGAGAGTCGAGGATTGCTACAGCACTTTCGATTCTTGCAGAAATGTCCTTACCAGAAGTAAGAGTATTATAAGATTCGGTTAAAGAAGCGCGGAGGTCATCTTCAAATGACTTCTGTTCCTTTTCCCATTCAGTTACCTTAATGCGGTATGTTACATCGTTTCCAGCTTTGTTGTGCTTAAAGTCCTTAAGCTTTGTCAGACGTGCATTTACAGAATCATCACTTACAGATACGCGTGATGCTTTTGGATTTGAAAGTCTGAGAGTTGAAGTAAGAGCAGTTTCAATGAGATCTTTCTTTGCCATGAAATCTGCTTCTTCAGCAGTAGCAGCCTTACCATATCCATAATAAAAGCCTTCTTCCTCTTTTACGAGTTCGTTCTTGGCTTTAGCAGCAAATACTTGTCCTCCTCCAATCAGGGCCATACAAGTAGCGGTTAAAAGAAGCTTTGCAACTTTCTTTCCAAAAATATTTAACATAATGTTTCTCCTTACCTGAATAGTCTTCCACCTGAACATCAAAAAAATGTCCGGAGTGATTTTACAGCCCAAGGAAAATGAGCTAATAAATAATAACTACCCACGCAGTTTAAAATGATGTACAAAAAAGTGTTAACTGTCAAGATAAAAGGTTAACACATTTTTTTGAGAATTCAAAACTTTATTAAATTCATAGAGATTTTAGACAAATATATAGAAGATTTTTGAGATTTTTCAGATTTTTAAGATATTGTTTTTTTGTCAGATTTTTAAAAATGACAGTATTTTACAATTTCATTTTTTTCCGGCAGAAAAAACATCTGAAAATCATCAAGATATGTACACTATTATACATGCAAATTGTTTATTCTGCAAATTAATATCCCATATCCTGCAAATCTTCTATGGCAGATTCCAGTTTACAGTCCAGATCTCTGGTTAAATCTGAAGCCGGCATCTGGCTGATTAAATCCCTGAGGTAGAGGAAGAGGGATTTTATCTTTTCAGGGCTGTTATTTTCTTCAGCTGCATGTTCATAATCATCCTCTGCCATTTCATTGCGCATATGTTCTGCAGCATTAAGGAAACTTTCGTTATTTCCAGTAAGTCTGCTGATAAGGTATTCCAGCTGAAGATATTCCTTACTTGAATAGAAAAGTTTTCTGCTTTCTTCAGGAAGATAATCTGCAAGTTTTTTCAAGGTGATGAGCAGGCTTAAGGTTTCATCATTACTTTCGTTAACAAGGCCTGTATCAAGTTTTGGGTCTGCAGCAGGAATATTTTCTGCTTCTTCCTTTCTTGAGTTGTTTACAAATTCCTTAAGGGCATCAATTCCAGGGATGATTGTTTCCGGTTCGTCTCCTGCATCACTAAGGAGGGAATCTACTGTAGGAACTTCATCTTCCGGACTAACAGTCTTTTCCGGCTCAGTTTTTTTATCCAGTGCGTCAAAAACTGCGGCTGTATCTTCAGGAATTACATCACTTAATTCGTAATTGCTGCCAACTGCCAGGTCTCCTTCCTGAAGAGCCAGGGCTTCTTCGTCAGAAACGGTGTCTTCTTCATCCAGACTGTCCCGGCCTGCAGGAAGTCTGTCATTATCCAGAGAATTATTTTCATGGGGAAGATTTCCATCTTCTTCAACATTTTCCGTAAATCCTGGAGGTGTAAGTTCCATTTCCCCTTCTGATCCTTCAAAATCATCATTAAGGAAAGAGTCTTTAAGGAATGAAGATGGTTCTTCCACAAAGTAGCCGTCGCTGGAAAGTTCAGCAGGATCTTCCTGAGAAAGAGAATCCCCTTTGTTCATCTGGGAATTTTCTTCATCCAGTGTAAGAGGAACGTTATTTTCCCTGGCAAGTTCTTCAATACTTTCACTGTCTGCCGCATCTTCCTGTAACTCTTCAACTTCTTCAGCCTGGTCACTGCTTACATGGAAAGTTGCAGGGTCAATGTCTTCTATATCATTTACCGCACGAGCTTCGTGGGCAAGCTCATTTTCAAAAGCAGGATCGAAATCCTCCACAGCCTCTGCCGCTGCCTCAAAATCCGCAAACTCAGATGATGGTGCAGACAGGTCGTCTGGAGAAAGCATGCTGTCGTCAAAAGCGGCGGAGCTTGAAGGTGCAGAGAAATCTTCCGGGGAGAGGGTTTCTTCGCTGAAGCCGGGGCCTGATGATGGTGCAGACAGGTCGTCTGGAGAGAGGGCGC
>AUXO016894157.1_pt1 | contig 14970 bp, 16 predicted proteins | sample 768731 | NCBI WGS metagenome assembly AUXO01 (sample SAMN02715735, study PRJNA202380) | gut metagenome | biome: sheep rumen | host: Ovis aries | place: New Zealand: Palmerston North
TGGATATCTGAAGTTGGAGCTGTGGGAGAAGGCGTTTGTTGCGTGTATCTTCGGGATTGTTGATGAGAACGGATTAAGGCAGTTCAGGGAAGTGCTTCTGGTGGTAGCACGGAAGAATGGTAAGAGTTTGCTTGCATCTGCGATTGCAAGATATGTGTGGTTGGTGGATGGCGGTTATGGTGCGAGGGTATTCAATATCGCTCCAAAACTTGACCAGGCTAATATCATTTACAACAACGTTTGGATGATGACCACACTGGATCCGGAGTACCAGCAGTTAAAAGAAGAGCTGTCCGAGAGGGATGCGCACAATAAAAAGGTCAAGGATGATTCCATACTTCCGAAGCTGAGACAGTCTGACTTGTGTGTGCAAGCCAATAACGCTCAGATGAAGAAGGTGGCATTCTCAGCGAAGAAGTCTGATGGTTTCAATCCGAGCCTTTGCATCTGTGATGAGATTGCATCATGGGAAGGCGATGCCGGTCTGAAGCAGTACGAAGTTATGAAGAGTGGTATGGGGGCAAGGACGGAACCATTGTTACTGTCCTGCACAACATCCGGATATATAAACGATTCCATATATGATGAGTTGGTCAAGCGGTCAACTCGTTTTTTGATGGGAGACAGTAAGGAAAAGCGACTGCTTCCATTCATCTACATGATTGATGATGTGGAGAAGTGGAATGACATCAATGAGCTTCGGAAGAGTAATCCGAATCTTGGTGTCAGCGTCACTGTTGATTATCTTCTGGAAGAGATTGCGATTGCAGAAGGCTCTCTGTCGAAAAAGGCAGAGTTCATGACCAAGTATTGCAATATCAAACAGAACAGTTCTCTGGCTTGGCTCTCCACACGCACCGTGCAGGGGGCTTCGGGGGATGAGCTCCATCTGGAAGACTTCCGAGACAGCTATTGTGTTGGTGGTATCGACTTGTCACAGACACGAGACTTGACCGCATGCTGTGTGGTTATTGAGAAGCACGGCAAGTTATATGTGTTTATGAAGTTCTTCCTGCCAACAGAGAAGATTGACGAAGCCATTCAGAGGGATGGTGTTCCATATGATATTTACATCAAGCGAGGGCTTCTTTCTCCATCTGGCGATAATTTTATTGATTATCATGATTGCTTCGATTGGTTCAGAGGATTAGTGGAAGAGTACCAGATCTATCCGCTTCAGGTCGGATATGACCGATATTCCGCACAGTATCTGGTGCAGGATATGCAGCAGTACGGCTTCCATATGGATGATGTTTTTCAGGGCGAAAACCTTTATCCAGTCATGCAGGAGATGGAAGGTCTTCTGGAAGATGGAAAAATAAATATAGGCAACAATGATTTGCTGAAGATGCATCTGCTTAACTCAGCAATCAAAATGAACACGGAGCGTGGCAGGGGCAAGCTTGTTAAGGTCCAGCCGAAGCTCCACATAGATGGCTGTGCTGCGCTGTTGGATGCCTTGACGGTCCGGCAGAAGTGGTACGGCGATATCGGAGATCAGCTCCGGAATGAGGGATAACAATGGGACTTTTCGAAAGGATATTTGGAAACAGGCCGAAAGAGCCGACCGGATATGATGGGGTGTTTAAAATGCTGAACGGCTATACGCCTCATTTCACATCGTTTGAAGGTGGTGTGTATGAATCAGAGCTGATCCGGTCCGCTATTAATGCCAGAGCAACACATATCAGCAAGTTGCGTGTTGAAATTCAGGGGAGTGCAAGGCCGATGTTGTACAACAAGATGAAGCACGGACCGAATGAGTTTCAAACGTGGGGACAGTTCTTGTATAGGCTAAGCACCATTTTGGACGTGCATAACACTGCGTTTATCTGTCCGGTGTATGACCAGTACGGAGAGATGTCAGGGGTATATGCTCCATTACCATCCAGATGCGAGGTTATTCAATACAAAGAAACGCCATATTTGCGGTATGAGTTCAACAACGGCAAGAAGGCAGCCATTGAATTGATGCTCTGCGGAATCATGACTAAATATCAATACCGTGATGATTTCTTTGGAGAAGACAACCACGCACTTCTCCCAACTATGGATTTGATCCACATTCAGAATCAGGGTATTGAAGAGGGCGTGAAATCTGCTGCAACGTACCGTTTCATGGCGCAGTTATCCAACTTTGCCAAAGCAGAAGACTTAGCAAAAGAACGCAAGCGGTTTACATCGGAGAATTTCTCCAGGGAAGCTGAAGGTGGTGGAATACTGCTATTTCCGAATACATACCAGAACATCAAACAGGTTGAAGTAAAGCCGTGGGTTGTTGATGCTGATCAGATGAATCTGATTAAGACCAATGTGTTTGAGTATTTTGGTATTAACGAAGATATTCTGGAGAACAAGGCATACGGTGATGCCTGGTCAGCATTCTACGAGGGCGCAATTGAACCGTTTGCGATTCAGTTCTCAGAGGTCATGACAAAGATGTTGTTCACGCTCAGAGAGCAGTCACAGGGCAATCAGGTGATGGCAACAGCGAATCGTCTGCAATATCTGAGCAACGCAGACAAGCTGAACGTGTCCAGCCAGTTACTTGACCGTGGCATCATGTCAATCAACGATGTTCGTGATATCTGGAATCTTCCGCCTGTTGAGGGTGGTGACCAGCGGATTATTCGTGGCGAATATTATAACGCAGATGAAAAACTTCAGGAGGTACAAGATGAAGAAGGAACTTCGGACCTTTGATTTTGAGATCAGAGCAGTCCAGGATGATGAACATGGTGATTTTATCACCGGCACACCGATTGTTTATAATCAGCGAACTGACTTAGGTTGGTACGATGAAATTATTGAAGCAGACGCACTAGCGGAAACAGATCTCCGTGATGTGCGTTTTTTAGTTAATCACAATACCGACATGATTCCGCTTGCACGGAGTCGAAACAATAATGCCAACTCCACCATGCAGATGAGCGTGGATCCGGAGCAGGGCATGTCAATCCGTGTTGATCTGGATACAGAAAACAATGCGGACGCAAGAAGCCTTTATTCAGCAGTCAGCAGGGGAGATATTTCTGGAATGTCTTTCATGTTTGGCGTTGATAAAGATAGCTGGGATGACATTGACAGTGACCATCCGACCAGACATATCTTGTCTATTTCAAAGGTGTTTGAAGTATCTGCTGTCACATTCCCTGCATACAGTCAGACATCAATTTCAGCTAGAGGGCTTTCCGAAGCACTGGAGAGTGCAAAGGAATCACTGGAGAGTGTAAAAGCCGAACAGCGTGAGGTTGAAAGACGCAAACAGAAAATTCGTATTTTAACGGAGGTAATGTAATGGATCTGAAAGAGATGACCATTGAACAGCTCGAAGAGCGCAAGGTTGCCATCGCATCCGAGATTGACGCTCCGGAGGCTGATCTTGATGCTCTCGAAGCAGAAGCTAGAAGCATCAATGAAGAGATTGAAGCACGTAGACAGGAAGAAGCCAAGAAAGCTGAAATCCGCAACGCAGTAGCATCCGGTGAAGGCGTTGTAGTTAAGAAGATTGAAGATGTGGAGGTTAAAAAATCCATGAATGTTAATGAAGTAAGAAGCTCCAAAGAGTATGAAGCAGCATATCTGAACATGCTGAAGACCAGAGACGATTCCGAGTGCCGTGCGCTCCTGACAACAAATACTACAGGCGCAGGTCTGACAGGTTATGTGCCGGTTCCGACATTCCTTGAGAATGAGATCAGAACCGCATGGGAAGAGCATCGCCTGATGGGTCTGGTAAAGAAGTCCAATTTCAAAGGTAATGTAAAGATCGGTTTTGAGCTGTCCGCAACAGGCGCATCTGTCCATGTTGAAGGTACAAACGCTCCGGCAGAAGAGGTTGTAACTCTTGGTACAGTTGAAATCAAGGCAGAGATGATCAAGAAATGGATCCGTGTATCTGATGAAGCTCTGGAAGGCACAACTGTAGATACAGCTGGTTATCTGTATAAAGAAATCGCACATCGTATCGTTGAGAAGGCAGAAGAGATCCTTATTGGTGTTATCACGAGCAATCCGGCAGCAGCTACAGCTACAGCAGTTGGCGTTCCGCAGTTAGCAGCTAATCCGGCTGTTGATACTGTCCTTAATGCACTGGCTCTGCTTAGTGGTGAAGCAAGCGATCTTAACATCGCAATGAACCGCTCCACCTATGCTGCATTCCGCACACTGGAACTCAATGCTAATTATGGCATCGATGTATTTGAAGGCCTGCGTGATCGTATTGTATTCACAGACAAACTTCCGGCATTCGCAACTGCTTCCGCAGGTGATGTCTACATGATCATCGGTGATTACGGCCGTGGTGTCCAGGCTAACTTCCCGAATGGCGATTCCGTACAGATGCTGACAGACCCGTATACAGATGCTCAGTCGGATCTTGTTAAGATCGTAGGCCGTCAGTATGTTGGTATCAATGTTGTATCTGACAAGGCACTCGTAAACATCAAAAAGGTTGCTACATCATAAGGTGATTGCGCATGAAGTTAGAAGTATTAGTTTATTTCTGGGACAAGTTTGACAGCAATAAGCGGTACCAGGTCGGAGACATTATTGAATGGGATGACAAGGACCGTATTGCTGAAGCTGAAAAGCTTGGATATGTCAAGAAGATCCCGGAAAAGAAAACGAAGTCTAAAAAAGGGGCGGAGTAATCCGTCCCTGATTTGAGGTGTTGAAGATGCTTGAGAAGGTAAAACTTGCATTGAGAATCACGGCAAGTGCGTTTGATGCTGAACTGAATCAGCTGATTGAATCCGCAAAAAGCGATTTGGGCATTGCCGGAGTGGTGATTCCGGAGGAGATTGATGCCATTGTCACACAGGCTGTGATCACATACTGCAAGATGAATTTTGGTCTGCCGGAGGATTATGACCGGCTGAAGAGAAGCTACGATGAACAGAAGGCACAGCTTGTGACTGCCACAGGCTACACAGATTGGTTGGTTGATTGACATGTATGATTCAGTTGCAATTTTAAAGTCCATACTGACAACAAGCTATGACGCAGACGGAAATGAGCAAATCATCTACTCTAACAGACAGGTATTTGTTCAGCCTCGTGGCGTGTATCAGTCAGAGTTTTATAACGCTGGTCAGCTTGGTCTTCAGCCTTCCATCACGCTCACCCTGACCAACAGGGCGGACTACGAAGGAGAGAAGCTTCTGGAGTTTGAAGGAAAGCTTTACAACGTGATCCGTACTGACTGGAATGCACAGCGTGACGCAATCTCACTGGTATGTGAAGAGCGGACAGGAGAGGATGGAGAATGAACGAGATCACCAGAGAAATGAACAAGCTGATGAAGGAATATGAAGATCAGGTTGAGAAGCTTTCGGAGCAGGAGTTTGAAGCCGTTGCAAAGAATACTATGCAAGAACTCAAAAACACTTCTCCGAAGAAGACTGGTGATTACGCAAGAGGATGGGCTGTGAAGAAGGAACAGGGCGTTGGCAAGATGAATTTCATCGTTTATAACCGCACTGATTATCAGCTCACACATCTCTTGGAGAATGGCCATGTGGTCCGGAACAAAAAAGGAACATATGGCAGAGCTGATGCAATCCCACACATCGCTCCTGCTGCGGAAAAGGCTGAGCAGGATCTTATTGAGAGGTTGGAAAGTAAACTATGAGCATATTTGAAATCTTACAATCAACAGGCCTTCCGTGTGCTTACTCGCATTTCAAGACCAAACAGGAGCCACCGTTCATTGTGTATCTTGGAAATGGGCAGAACACATTTGCAGCGGACAACACCTGGTACTACAGAAAAAACACCTATCAAATCGAATATTACTTTAACAAAAAGAGTTCTGCCAATGAGGATGCAATCGAGCAAGCTCTTCTTGATGCTGGCTACCAGTATGACAAGAGTGAAGATGTGTACCTCGAAGATCAGGACATGTTTTTAATTTATTATTACATTTAGGAGGTCAAACAATGGCTGAAAACAAAGTTGTATTTGGCGTATCAAAACTTCATTTCGGCACATATACAGTTGCTGATGACGGCACTGTAACACTTGGCGCACCGTACCATCTTCCGGGAACGGTTAACATCTCAATGGATGCTGAGTCCGAAGAGAACAAGTTTTACGCTGATAACGTAGTTTACTGGTCTGGATATTCTGACAACGGATATTCCGGAGAGATCGAGAACGCGAACTTCACGGATGAGTTCAAGACACAGTTCCTGAACTATGTCGAGCTTGACAACGGCGGGATCGCACAGGTTAAGGGACAGCAGAACAAGAAGGTTTACATGATGTTCCAGAACGAGGGTGATGTGGAAGCTCGTAGAGGCATCTTCTACAACGTATCTCTTGGAGCAATCGGTCGCGAGTATGCAACCACAGAAGACACTACAGAACCGCAGACGGCTACACTGCCGTTTACTGTTGCTGGTGACAACGGTACAGGCATCATCAAGGCATTCTACGGTCCGAGTTCTTCTGCATATGCAACACTGTTCACTACACCGCCAGTACCGGCACTGCCGACAAGCGGAAATTAATATTTTTACGAGGGCAAAGGAATGAGAAGAACAATAGAATTAGACGGTCACTCAGTGGAGCTTAACAGCTCTGCTGGGTGGCTTTATATTTACAGGAGTAATTTTGGCAGAGACATCCTTCCGGACATCATGCCGATGCTTCAGGGTCTGCTGACACTGATGGTGGATTTCATGAACGAGACTGGCAATGGTGAGGTCACGGTTGGAAACTTAGTCGAGTATGCAGATGAGGAAAAGATTGATAATCTGGCAGCCACATTCTCTGGGTTGGAGACGATTACCATCTTGAACATCTTCTGGTCAATGGCAAAGAACGCAGATCCGAGCATTCCGGAGCCACAGACATTCTTTAGTGAAATTGAATGCCTGGCATTGGATGAGATGATTCCACAGATGTTGGAACTGATTATTCAGAGTTCGGTATCTTCAAAAAACTCGACGAGCCTTCTGAATCAATTCAAGAACCTGAAAAAGAATCAGATCCGGTCAGCCTCAACAAGCTCACCATCGCAGGAGTTGACAGAGGGCTAACAGTCGATGCCATAAAGGAAATGGAAATGGGACAGCTTGTGGATTACATCATCGAGTACAACAAGATGCATGACTACACAAGCGATGGCAAAAACGTATCTAAAAACAAAGTGAACAAAAGGAAGGCAACTCAAGCAGATTGGGATGCCTTGTGTGGTTAAACATGGCAGTAGGCGGAAAAGTTAAAGGCATTACAATTGAATTTAATGGTGATACCACGAAGCTTGGTCAAGCCATGAAAAAGATTAATAACGATGCCAAAGGCGTTGACAAAGCATTGAAGGATGTCAACAGGGCATTGAAGTTTAATCCAGGTAATACTGAACTGCTTGCACAGAAACAGACACTTCTGAAGCAGAAGATTGAGCAGACCAAAGAGAAACTGGAAGCCTTGAAAAAGGCACAGGCCACGATGGATGCCAAAGGTGTTGACAAGAACTCTCAGGAGTACATGGAACTCCGGAGAGAAATCATCAAGACCGAATCTCAGCTGAAGAACTTCAAAAAGCAGGCTGATGAGCTTAGTAATGTTAATCTCACAGCTCTTGGCAACCAGTTCAAAGATGTTGGTGAAAAGATGCAGACGGTCGGAACAGGCATGACTAAATATGTCACGGCTCCGATCGTGGCTGCCGGTGCAGGGTCAGTTGCCGCTTGGAAAGAAGTGGACAACGCTCTGGATATCGTCATTGCCAAGACTGGTGCGACAGGTCAGGCAGCAGAAGACATGGGAAATATCGTTAAGGATATTGCCACAACCATCCCGACAGACTTCGAGACAGCCGGAAACGCAGTCGGAGAGGTCAACACACGTTTTGGTGTGACTGGTGATGAGCTGGAAGATCTGTCAACGAAGTTTATCGAGTTTGCGACATTGAATGAGACAGATGTTTCCACATCCATTGACCTTGTGCAACAGGCCATGTCTGCATTCGGTATGGATGCATCACAGGCTGGTGAGATGCTCGACATCCTGAACAAGGTTGGGCAGAACACAGGCATAAGCGTTGACCAGCTGGCAGCAAGCATGGTCACAAACTCCGCAGCACTCCATGAGATGGGCTTTGATGCGTCTCAGGCAGCACAGTTCTTAGGCGAGATGGAGATGGCTGGCATTGATTCCAGCACTATGATGTCTGGCTTGAAAAAGGCATTAGCAAATGCGTCAGCAGAGGGCAAACCGCTCAACGAAGCACTACAAGATCTCCAGACTTCTATGGAAGGTGCGTCAGATGATACAGAAGCAATGAATCTGGCAACGGAGCTGTTCGGTGCGAAAGCCGGTCCTGCAATCGCAGAAGCTTGTAAGAATGGTGTTATCGACTTTAATGATCTTGGCGGAGCAGTTGAAGACTTCGGTGGGTCTGTCGAGACAACGTTTGATGAGACTGTGGACCCGATTGATACATTCCAAACCACTCTGAATGAGTTAAAAATTTTGGGTGCAGAAGTTGGTGAAACATTATTAACCAATCTCAAACCAATTATTGAGAAGATTGCAGATGCAATCCAGAGACTTGCAGAGTGGTGGGGAAGCTTATCACCACAGATGCAGAACGCAATTCTGATCATTGCCGGTATTGCAGCAGTTGCAGGACCGTTAATCGCATTCTTAGGAAGCATCATCAGTGCAATAGGTACCATGATGATAATGGGGCCGATCCTGTTTGGCATGTTGGGGCCGTTCATACCATTAATTCTTGGAATCGTTGCAGCCGTCATCGCAATAATTGCAATTGTGACGCATTGGAGCGAAATATGCGAATGGTTCAAGGGAGTCTGGGAGAACTTCACAGCTGTGATCAAGGCAGTGTGGGAGCAGACATCTGAATATCTCAAGGCAGCATGGGAAGCTTTGAAAGCTGTTGCGCAGGTTGTCTGGGAAGCGTTAAAGGCATCCATTATCACTCCGATTAAGATTATCTGGAGCACTATACAGACAGTTTGGAACGCAATCAAAGCATTCTTAACCAATGCTTGGGACGGCATTAAGAATACTGCTCAGACCGTTTGGAACACGATCAAAGACAATATCATCACGCCAATCCAGAACGCATGGAATCATGTTAAAGGCATCATTGATACCATGAAGAGCACTATTTCAAACATATTCAACGGAATTAAAAATACAGCACAGAGAGTCTGGGATGGTATCAAAAACGCCATTACTCAGCCGATTGAAACGGCAAAGAGTATTGTCAGTGGAATTCTTGATGGAATCAGGAACCTGTTCCCGTTATCAATCGGAAACATCTTCAGCAATCTGAAACTTCCACACTTCTCATGGGATTGGTGGAATATTGGCGGACTTGTAAAGATTCCGCATATCACTGTTGACTGGTACAAAAAAGGCGGTATCTTCGATTCTCCGACTCTTGCCGGTATCGGTGAGGCTGGCCCGGAGGCCGTTGTGCCGTTGTCAGGATCGCAGATGCGTCCATTTGCACAAGCAATTGCATCTGAAATGGGTGGAGGTGCAAGTGATGCCAAACTTGACCAGCTGATTGATTTGCTCCAGATGTATCTGCCAACACTCTCTAACATGAAAGTGGTCATGGATACGGGCGCAACAGTCGGGGCACTCGCACCGCAGATGGACAGAAGGCTTGGAACCATTGAAGGGAACAGGAGCAGGATGCGATGAGCAACACAAATGTAAAAATCGGCAATTATGATTGCTTTGAAACTTGGGGTTATACATTAACCACATACTCTGTTGACGCTCCGGAAGTTGAAACGGTAACAGTTTCTGTGCCAGGGCGGAATGGAGTCATTGATATAACAAACAATTTATTCGGTGGCCCGAAGTACAAAAACAGGACCATTTCAATGGAGTTCGCAAAACCACGTTCAGAATACACATTCGATGATTATCGGGATATCCTTGAAAAGGTTCATGGGAAAATGCTTGATATCATTTTTGACCAGGAACCAAACTGGAAATACACCGGAAGATGCACGGTGTCCGCTCTCGATCGGAACGCTGGGTTTAGTTCATTTACGATTGAAGTTGATGCGGATCCATTTAAAACAAACCTTGCAGATGAAACGATCAAGTCATTATAAGAGGTTTTTATGTACGGAATAAATTATAAACACAAAGGAAGTTCAACAGAATATCCGCTATACAGAGCCGGAGATCAGGATTATTGCCTGACTTCCGGCAAGCTGTCTGTGGAGATGGGGAAAGCAGGCGAGCTGAACATCAGCCTGCCGATTACCAATCCAGCCATTGACAGTTTTGAGTGCCTGACAGATGAAATCATCGTGCTTCGTGACAATGTGGAAATCTGGCGAGGCAGAGCTGTCACTTCTCAGCAGGACTTTGACTTGACTGGCACGCTCGTATGTGAGGGAGCCCTGGCATATCTGTATGACACGGTTTATCCTCCGTTCGAGTTCCAGGGCAAACCGATTGACTTGCTGAAGGCGGTTATCAATAACCACAACAGCTTTGTGAGCAATGATAAGAAGTTCACGGTAGGGAACATCACAGTAGCTGACAGGAATGATTATATCAACCGGAGCGCAACAGATTACCTGAAGTCTATAGAAGTCCTGTCGAGTCGATTTGTTGAATCATCGCTTGGCGGATATTTCAGAGTCAGAGTGCAGGGCGGTGTCAAATATCTGGATTATCTGGAGAATTATGACAACACAGCAAGCCAGAACGTAGAGTTCGGAGAAAATATCCTTGATTTGGCAACTGAGATAGAATATGGCGATGCTGTCACGGCAATCCTTCCGCTTGGTGCTCGAATCAATGAGGAGACTGGTGAAAAGTTGACGGTTAAATCCGTCAATGCAGGAGATATCTATGTCCGTGATACTGGTTTGATATCATCCAGAGGATTCGTTGCGGAAGTGGTGGAATGGGAAGACGTTACAGAGGCTTCCAATCTGTTGACGAAAGCACGGAACTATCTTGCGCAGGCAAGCACATTCATCCAGACTTTCAAAATCAAGGCGATTGACCTGCACTATGCGGACGCAGAGGTCGAAGCATTCAATCTGGGCGATTCGGTCAGAGTGGTATCCGAAGCGCATGGTGTAAATCAGTATTCGGAGCTGTACAAGGCAAGCTTTGACTTGCTCGACCCGTCCAATGATTCATATGAGTTTGGAATAACCAGAACCAATAACAGTCTGACGGGCAGGGCGGCAAGCTCTCAGCGGAATATTAAGGATTCAATCAGCAATCTGACGGTGAATTTCCACAAGATCGCAGCGGATTATGTGACAACAGATTATCTGAGTGCAAACTATGCCACGATCACACAGTTGGACGCAGAGCATGCGCATATTGTTGATTTACAGGCGGATGTCGCACAAATAGATACGGCTCTGATCAATAAAGCAGACATTGCAGATCTTAATGCTGCGAATGCACATATAACGGATCTGGAAGCCGATTATGCAAACATCCACACGCTTCTGTCTGGTAATGCTGGCATCGGAGATCTCCAGACTATACATCTTACATCACAGAACAGTGTGATTGATGTGGCGGTGATCAGGAATCTTCTGGCGAATAACATCACGGTCAATGACTTGATGGCTGGAGACATCATCACAAACAAGCAGAGGATCATCAGCAATGATGGTTCTTTTTTAATTGATGGAAGCACTCAGACGATCAAGGATGAAAACGGAAATGTAAGAATCCAAATTGGACGGGACGCAAACAATGAGTTCACGTTCGTTCTGTATGACGAAAACGGCACCGGAGTGCTTCTGGACGCAGACGGTATCCATGAGAGTGCTATTGGCGATGGGCTGATAAAAGATAGCATGGTTGCGAATAACGCAAATATCCAAGCAACAAAGCTTGATATAGCATCTTTGTTCACGGCAATGAACGCGGATGGTAGCAACACACTGTATGCGAACAAGATTTGGTTTTCAGACACAAACCAGTCACTCACACAGGCATACTCGCAGATGTCCACAAGCATTACGAATATTAGTGACAGTGTAAGTGGCATTGAGACAACGGCAAACCATGCGGAATCTGTTGCTGAAGCAGCGTCAAGAAATGCAGACAAAGCAATCGAAGCCATTGCCGGAATCACATCATTGGATAACTTAACAGCTATACTTTCCAACGATGCTTGCGTAGTTCATACGTATTACGATGGAACTGGCGGTGATTATCAGTATGCGATGACAAAAGTCTATGCCTATAAAGGCGATACTGATGTCACACAGGTTTCTGCGATTACAGTTTATAACGTGTCTGCCGGGCTTGCCGGAACGTGGAGTCCTAGCACCAAGACATATCAGGTCACAGAGATGACTGCGCTGAACGGGTATGTTGATTTTGAGATTGCTTACGGAATACAAACAGGGTATCTGCTGATTGACACGGCTTCTGTTGCTAATAATGGCATTATCATGCCAGATGGTAAGAAGCTAAAAATCAATACAGATGTCGCAAGAGTGTATAAGCGGTTCAGCATCAGTAAATCACCAGATGGTATGGCTGGAACGAATTACAATCTCCAGACCTCTGTTGGAGTTATCAGACGGTCAACAGACGGTACTGCACTTGCTCCGCCAAGCATTACGTTCTCAGCAATAAAGACAGTCGGTGAAGTCACATCGGAATATATCGGAAAGTATAAGATTGAAGAAACATCAGACCTGTCAACATGGGTGCAGAAGTATTATTCAAGCACCACAGAACGTACAAAGACATATACTCCGACATTAAGTGCAAAAATGATTCGATGCACATTGATGGACGAGGATGGTACATATCTGGACAGCCAGACAGTGACGGTGATCTCAGACGCGGACGAGCTGAATGATGATGTGAAAACTGCACAGCAAGCCATCCAGACGGTTACAAACAGAGTTGGAATTGTCGAGTCAAGTATTAATGGATTGTCGGTAGATCTGGAAGAAACAAAAACAGAGCTGCACGGTGTCGCAGCTGGTCAGCTTTTATTCCAGACCCCGTACACTGTCAGTGATAACATCGCAACATTTGAAGCTAAAGTCTTTAAAGCGGGAGAAGATGTCCACACAGAATATCCAAGAGTATGGTTCCAATGGTTTCGGAAGACAGAAGAAGGAACGGTCACTATTGGATCTGGCTACAGTGTTGCAGTAGACAAGACAAGCATGGGTTACGGTGGTTCTATTGTGGGTCGATTTACCACTCACGACGCTGGTCTGTTGACGCTTCCGGATGGCAATCATGTTGTAATGCCGAATGAGGATAGGCTTCTGATATATTCACCACCGCTCCTGGCATTTGATGTGGAAACAAATCTGTATCAAGATGATGCACTGATCAATAAGTTCTCTACGATTGGAACGCAATTTGATGTGACACTTGGTAAGATTTCCGCAATCGTTTCTGATTCGGAGATATCACAGTATAGTACCGGAAACACAATGAGCTCCAAACTATCTGCAGTGGTGCAGGATGTTAGCGGATTATCTGCACAGTTTTCCGAGATGGAGACAACGCAAGAGGGCACGATCAGCAGAGTCACTCAGCTGGAGACGAACGTGGACGGCCTTTCATCCAGTGTGGTTTATACGAATGATTACACAGGTGAGACGATTGCTTCACTGATTAACCAGTCTGCAAGCACGGTCACGATCAACGCAAGCCATATTAACCTGACCGGTTATGTTACCATGACAAATCTGCAGACAGCAGGACAGACCAACATCAATGGTGGAAACATCACAACCGGAATCATTCAAGATTCTTCAGGTAATACTTCTTGGAACTTATCAACAGGTGCATTATCATCCAAGAAATTATCAATTGACAGCACATATTTCAAATTAACGCAAACAGGTGTTATAACTGCTGCTTCTGGAACTATTGGTGGATGGACTATTGGAAGTTCTTCTTTATATCGAAATAGTGCAGTATGGGGAACTGCAAATGCACAATATTTTGGTTCTGGTGGGTTATCTGTTGGATCTACTTTCAAAGTGACTTCCAGTGGATATATGACATGTACATCTGGTGCAATAGGTGGTTTTACGATCGGAACAGCAACAATTTCAAACAATTCAGTAACACTTGATTCACAGGGTCTTGCACTGAAATATAATGGAACAAGTGTTGGAAGAATTGGATGCAATATAAAAACTGGTGATTCGTCAAAACGTGGTTTGGAATTTGGTCTTGATTATGCTAGTTCCTATATGACATGGGCGTGGTCTGAAAGTGCATCAGCGACTACTAGAAAAATGAAATTATCATATACGCCTAGAGCTGTAGGGGATTACGCAGCAGGAAGATTGCATGTTTCCTGTGATTCTGATTTCCATAATTTCAGGGCATACAGATTCTGGTTTGATCCCAACACAGGTGGACCAGTTGGTGGTGTTAATATTTCTACAGTCATCATTCCATCTGAAATCAGATCAAATGGTGAAATTGCTAGATATTACACGATGAAATTTGTAAATGGAATCTTAATGAATAAATAAAGGAGATTGATATGGAAGAAATTACACCAAGCGTTGAAGTATTTGCGGAATCAGAAGAGGGGGCAAAATTGGTCATGGAGACATTGCCTGTCCCAGAACCAGTTTATCCAACAAATTTGCAGACAACTAAAGGAGATGGCACAGATGAATAAACCATTAACAGTAGCAAGGCAGGAATTTCTGGAAGACCTTATTGTACTGATTAATGATTCAGGACTTCCTGCATTTATTGTTCGTGAATTGTTAACTAGAACAGACACTGAATTAGCAAAGATAGAAAAAGATCAGTACGAACAGGAAAAGAAAGCATGGGAAGAATCCCAGACAGAAGGTGAATAATGCACACAGAAATAATCGTTGCCATCGTAGTGCCGATTGTAGTTGCGTTATTCGCATCACAGGGGTTCTGGACATGGCTTCAAAACAGAAACCGCAAGAAATCAGATGAAGCAAAGCTGATGATGGG
>AUXO017882720.1_pt1 | contig 14968 bp, 12 predicted proteins | sample 768731 | NCBI WGS metagenome assembly AUXO01 (sample SAMN02715735, study PRJNA202380) | gut metagenome | biome: sheep rumen | host: Ovis aries | place: New Zealand: Palmerston North
AAAGAACAAGAATCACTTATCTCTCTCGTATCAATAGGTCGTGACCATCCACTGCTTGAGATATGGAAAACATGGGGCGACGCACGTCTTAGTGCTTCTTTCGAGAGTCTTTTGATGAGTCTCGGACACCCATATACAAAATATCTCTTCCTTACAAACAGCGACCCAATAGTCAATGAGCAAACAAAAGAGATTCTACCTGCAGGCACTCGAGTAGTAGGAATACGCGAAGGAGCACATACCGGACAAGGACAATCATACGGAAACAACCAGTATATTGCATTCTCATCAATCGAAACACGAGTCATTAGCAAGGCTCCACTATATCTGATGAAATGGTCAGAAGTTGACTTCTTGCGCGCTGAAGGTGCCTTACGAGGATGGGATATGGGTGGTTCTGCCCAGTTCTTCTACGAAAGAGGTATCGAAAACGGATATGTTGACAATCCACAACGCGTTCATCGCGAATACACCCAGAACATACAAACATATATGCAACGTACAGAACCTATCGATTACACATACATCGACCCAACTGGTACTACACCAAATATGCCAAGTGTGACAAAGATTGGAGTGAAATGGAACGACGATGACGATCTCGAAACAAAACTCGAGAAAATCATTACGCAAAAATACATATCGCAATATCCTTATAGCTTCGAGGCATGGACTGACCTCCGTCGCACAGGATACCCACGAATGTTCCCAGTACTCAACCCTGATGACGGTGACGGAAGCTTGCTTTATGGCGACATTATCAGACGAATGGTATTCCCAAATACCGACGATGCTTCCATAAAAGACATCAACGAAACTGGTCTCAAAGCACTTGGAGGGCCAGACTTGCAAGCTACACGACTATGGTGGGATGTCAATACTCCTAATTTCTAACTACAATATCAGTGACATTGCACCATATATATAATATGTATTGAAAACATTAACAATCATAACAATTTCAATTATGAAGAAAAAAATCTTATCATTCTTGGCAGCTGCAATATGTGCAACAACACTAATGGCACAAGGCACAGCTCCATCAGCAACCAAAGAAGTGTACGATTTCAGCGGTTTTGGCGACCAACAACTGCTCGATCTCTTCTACAATGCGTTGCAAAATGGTCGTAATTATCCTACTGCGGCAGAATTTGAAGCTGCAGGTATTCAAGCCTCTGACATCGCTTTTGTACGCTCACACGTACGTCGTCGTCCTATATTAGACCGTGCCGACCGCATCGTTGAAAAAACTTACGAGAAACGCGACCTATGGATGAACATACCTACAGGTATCGGTAGCGGAGGAAAAGCAGGACATCCTTCGTCTATTTTCACAAGCGATGTTTATTCTATGTGGAACTACACCAATCTCTTTGGTACATGGAATCACTCTATTTTCCAAGCACCTGGATGCTGGGTTGATGCTGCCCACAAAAACGGTACCGACATTATGTCGGGCATAAAGTTCTTCGAAAGCTGGGGAAGCGGCGACGGAACATATAGCCAAATGATTACCCAAAAGAATGCCGACGGTACATTCAAATACGTAAAGCCAATGATCAATATCCTCATGTTCTTCGGTTCTGACGGTATCAACTATAACTGGGAAGACAACTCTTACAGCAAGCCTGATGTCATTGCCTTCCATAAAGCACTCTATAAAGAAGCTGAAGCACAAGGATTTGATAACTTCCACATCGGTATTTACACATCAAACTCAGCTCTTACAGACAGCAATGTTGACGCTCTTTTCGGAACAAAGACAACTGGAAAAACAGCAGACCTGATGCTAAACTACTCTGGTGGTGACTTCTCTTATGAAATGGCATCGTCAGTTACTACAGCAGAAAAACATTGGGGCTCTACAGAAGGACTTTATGCAGGTGTATGGATTGTGTCTATGGACCGCTCATGGACAGACCTCGATGAAGATTATTACTCTCAAAGTGACGAGCCTCATCGCTGCAACCTTTGTCTTTGGGGAGAGCATGGTCAAAGCCGTTTTATGAGCTATAACCGCGGAAGTGGTCCTCACGAGCTTCAAACAAACTACCAATACCTGCTAGAACGCGCTTTCTCTGGTGGCAATCGTAACCCATTAAATCGCCCAATAGTAAGCAGTACAGGCAACAACTGGGAGAGTCAAGGTTCTAAATTGCCACTACAAACATTCTGCGGACTGGCAGAATTCATACCAGAACGCTCTACAATCAGTGGTAACCTGCCTTTCCAAACACACTTCAACCTCGGCAATGGCGACCGTTATCTATACAAAGGTAAACGCACTACAGGCCCTTGGTATAACATGGCAAACCAAGATCTTGTACCAACCTACCGCTGGCTTGTAGTAGAAGAAGGAACAATGACTCCTACAAACAAAATCAATGTTGAGTTCTCACACGCTGACGCTTACACAGGTGGCTCATGTCTGCTCATTTCAAGCAACTCTTCTGACAAAGCAGATATCATACTTTACAAAACTAATCTTACTGTCAGCAGTAGCAATCCAGTTGTAAAACTTGCCTTGAAAGATGGCAATAATGAAGCAACCAACCATGCAACAGCAAATATCAGCGTCATCGTTCGCAAACAAAACGGACAATGGGTAGAAACACCTATGGGCAATGCAACACCATCTGGAGAATGGAGTGAGAAGACTGCCACTATCGCTCTCTCACAAGGCGATGTCATCGACCGTATCGGTTTGCGCGTTAATGGTGTAAGCGAAGGAAAAACTTACGTAGGTAAACTCGAGATAAGCGACGATACTAAGATTACTCCTGCTAATGTTAAGAACCTTATTGCAGAAGTAAAAGAAGAAACTAAGAACTCTCTTTCTGCTAAACTTCATTGGGAAGTAGAAGCTACTGCACAAACACGCGGTGCTTGGAATCTTGTTTACAACGATGAAGCTAACATCAATCACTTCGAGATTCTCTATAAAAATGGAGCTGACGGACGTATAAGTGAAATCGCTCGCACATCACAATGGGCTGCCTACGTAGGCAACATCGAATTTGAGTCTACAGACGATCAACCATTCTTAGGTGTGAGAGCAGCATCTATCGACATGAAGAACTACTCTCCTATCGTTTGGATTGAAATTCCAAGAGCCGACCCATCAACATTGCCTGACGCTGGTGGAAGTGCTGACACCTACGGTGTTAGCGAACTCGACCCTGACAGCGAGAACGCAAATATAGCTCAGTCTGAACGCTATCTCACAGATGTCACAACAACTGGAGCTTTGCAAAACCTGGACTATCACGTTACTACTCCTGTTGAAGATGGCACACAACACGCAAATGCTCTTGAACATGTGTTACGCGTACAACAAGGACAAACAGTCGAAATTTTCATAAAAGCATTCGATACGACAAACAATCACGTTGGTCCTAATCCTGACGGACTACGCTGGTGTATCGGTGGAGGATGGATAGACTATAATGGTAGTGGCACTTTCGACCACCCAATGGGCACAGTTCCTGCATATAGCGGAGAAGAAACCGACCCTCTGGGAGAACGTATATTCCGCTTCGGACAAGTACGTACTGGCTTCCCTGAAATCGAAACAGAAGGTGTTCGCTATACATTCACAGTTCCTACCGATGCTCATGTAGGCAAGAGTCGTCTGCGTATGACTTTCGCCGATGCTTGGTTTGAAGGTTCTTTCCAACCTACAGGATTGCTCGCAAAGGGTTACTCTATTGACTTCACAGTAGAAATAGTAGGTAACGAGGAAGGACAACGCACATATACCGATTACCACGACACTGGTATCGCTGACGAGCCAGACGGTCTCACAACCGACGGCATCAACGATAAAGAAGCATCTACAGGCGTAAGCAAAGCTGTAAACGATAACGGACAAATCAATTTCCAAAATGTTGACAAGGCTTGGGTATATACCGTAGAAGGACAATTCGTTGCGTTCCTCGATGGTAAACCACAGAGTTACAGCACTCGTTCTATGAAACCTGGCATCTATCTCATCAAGATGCAAAACGGAAACATCATCCGTTCACAAAAAATCACAGTGAAATAACATAGAAATGTGTTTCTTTCGAAACACACAATAAGCTCATAACCAAATAAGGGAAGCTATCATAACGAAGCTTCCCTTATTTGGTTTTACTTCCCTATTATGCGCTATTTTATTGGTTATTGATAATTTGCGACATTAGAAATGCGAAATATGCCAAGAAAAATCTACATTTGCATGTAGTTTCTGGTAAAACTTTTCAGTCGTAATAAACAACATTATCGTGAACGAGCATAACAATACAAGCATCGAAAATACTATCGATTGGACTTTTTTCGATAAATACCGCGATTGCGATATCAATCAAACAGCTCTGGCTAAAGATACAAATGCTATGGCTAATCGTCAGCTCCAACTTCAGCAGATAAGCGGCTATCAGACGGCACTCAATAAAATACCAACATGGGCAGCAACAGAAAAAATAATCTATCCACCACACATATCGCTTGAACAATGTTCCTCAGAAACAACAGCACGATACAAAGCCAACATCGCACAACGACTATTACAGACCATTAAACCATCATTACGAAAACCTACAACCTATACTTTTGCTGATTTGACAGGCGGAATGGGTGTCGATTTCTCTTTCATTGCAAAACATTTACAGACCATTCGGAATGAAAATGGTAATAATAAATATCTATATGTAGAGCAACAAGAGCATCTTTGCAACATCGCACAACATAATTTCAAAGTGCTCGGGATAGAACATGTTGATATAAGCAACACTAATGCAGAAGAAATAATCAACGGTAATGATTTTTTCGACATTGTTATGCTCGACCCTGCACGTCGCAACAAGCATGGAGCGAGAACTTACGACATTGCCGACTGCACTCCAAACTATATCCAACTGCAAGATAAACTACTCCGTAATGCACTTTTTGTGATAGTTAAACTCTCCCCTATGCTTGACCATATTGAAGTGTTACGACAAGTAAAATGTGTTAAAGAAATACACTTTTTAGGGACAAAACGCGAATGTAAAGAACTACTTATCATTGCTTCGCAACACATTGATAAACCTCTTGGCATTTTTGCAGCTGCAGAAAGCGACACTATTCATATAGAACAGCATCAAATTAACCAGCCCGTCAAAATTGCAGAAACAATAAATGAAGGAATGATGTTGGTCGAACCAACGAGCACAATGATGAAAACTCAAGCCTACGGATTCATCTGCCAAAACTATAATCTCAAGGTTATTGCCAAAAATAGTCATCTCTTCATAGGCAATATCAACCAACGACATTTGCTTCCCGACAATCTTTTCCGAATATTCACTATCGAAAATTTAAGTTCGATGAATAAAACTCAACTGAGACAAACTCTTACTGGCATTGACAGAGCAAACATCACAACTCGAAACTTCCCTCTGTCAGCACCACAACTGCAACAGAAACTGAAACTGAAAGACGGTGGTACAAAATATATTTTCGCCACTACTGACAGTCAGCAACAACACATCATCATCGTAGCTAATAAATTATCAGAATGATAATAATTACATTCAAAAGAGCATCCACGTTATGACCGAAATAAAACAACAGCAACCAACACTCCTCGAATACAACCTCGACAGCAATGTCAGAGCCTTTAGCACTACTCGAAATGGAGGATGCAGCATTGGCAAATTTGGCGAAATGAATATCAATCCCTTCTGTGGCGACAATCTCAAGACTGTAGCCCGCAATCGCGAAGCACTATGCCAAAAACTAAATATTTGTTCGGAAAATCTCTTCTTACCTCATCAAACCCATGAAACTAATGTAGCTGTCATCGACAAAAAATTCCTATCTCTACCATCCGACATACAAAAAATAAAACTTGAAGGCATTGATGCGCTAACAACAGACATTGCAGGTGTTTGTATCGGAGTATCTACTGCCGACTGCATTCCCATTCTTCTATATGACAAAGCGTCTAAGTCGGTCTGTGCTATACATGCAGGCTGGCGTGGAACGGTAAAGAGAATCGTTGCTTCTGCTCTACAAACAATGCGACAACAATATGGTACTGAGACACAAAACATCGTTGCGCAGATTGCTCCGGGCATCAGTTTGAATAACTTTGAAGTGGGCGATGAGGTTTACGAAACATTTCTCAATGCCAGATTCGATATGCCTCCTATCAGTAAACACTTGAAAAAATGGCATATCAACCTACCAGAATGTAATCGCAGACAACTCATTGATGAAGGTGTCTTAGCAGAAAACATCTCTGTGTCTGATATCTGTACTTATGAACATGCAGATACGTTCTTCTCGGCTCGCAAATTAGGCACAGCCTCTGGACGAATCTTTTCCGGAATAATGATAAAATAATAACCTGAGAAATTCAATGTCTCATCCACTCTCTGCGTTCCTCATCCGACATTCGTTCTATAGCATAACGAAGTGTAGTGCGGGGCATACGATGAGCATATTGTTTCAAAAAATTTCGCAATAGTCCCATATCAACACACTTCCCCATTTCCCGAAGCATCCATCCTACAGCCTTTTGCATAAGGTCGTGAGTGTGATTTATGTGTATTTCGGCATACCGAAGACACCAAGAAGCATCACCTTTATGAGTAGGATACCACGTACATACCATACTTATGCGCTGTAGCCACAAGTGTTCGCTATGAGCCAAGTCGTCTATAACGCCTCGTTTGTCGCCAATATGCGAAGGAATGAGTAGCCAACGACCGATAATCTTTGGTGCCGACAGATCAACTAAATCCCAATTATTAACTCTTTTCGCATTTTTCAAATACATTCTAACTATTCCGTCGCGACGTCTGATAGCACTTTCATCGTTCAACAGCTTTATTGATGACAATTTCTCAAACTGTAAAACCATTATCAATAGCCCACAGAGACGTACCTCATGCCACTGGCTACGCAACAATATCGCAATCTCCGACAATGGAATACTTACCGAACGCTTAGCAACAGCTCGCGTCTGGGGCACTTTCAGACCGAGAAACTCATCGCCATAGCCATATTCACCCCTACCTGTCTTGAAGAATCTCATAAGCACCTCACGTTGGTTCTCGTCGCGTTGAGCCTTTAAGCACTCAATTATAGAGGATGCTGTGCTGAGTGGCAAGTCATTGTTTCTATTGACCATCTAATTAGAGAAGTTTTAGAATGAATAAATACACCGTCATAATTTTAGGCTATTCTCAGGCATCCAAAGATGCTTACTCATATCTACGTGTCCGTTTGCCTTAAACCTTACACCCTCTTTTTCAAGCAGTTCGCGCTGACCACTCCATCCTGGTGCTGTCCTACCTACAACATTTACCACTCTATGACATGGCAGAAGTTCGGCACCGGGAGTATATCGCAAGGTTCTGCCCACCATTCTTGAATGACTTGGCGAGCCTGCTAAAAGAGCAATTTGACCGTAGGTAGAAACTTTTCCACAAGGTATTTGAGCCACGATTTGCAGCACATTGTCTCTAAATTCTTGTGCCTGTAAACCATTCATGCGACTGTTATAGTCTTTTGGAAAATTTGGAGAGAGCAGTTTCATCACGTTATAAACAATGGCGAAAGAATTTGTCAGAGAGACGACAGCTTGTTCATTCGGTCGGATAACTCACGTATATCTTCTAAAAGATTCCACACGCCATCTTCCGACAACACTCCACAATACAAGTCTTTGGGTAGGAGTCCTGCCTCGCTATCAGCAAAATCGTTTTTCCACTCCTTACTTCCATAATACTTTTTCAGTTCTTGCAAAGCATCAGTCTGTGCTTCAAAATGCTCAAAAGCGGTAGATAAGTTACGAAAAGAAGAAGAAATCGCATTAAAATGCCGTTCCATCTGCTCTATACGTTCAAACTGATTCCTTTCCATTTTTTTGAGTAATTTGTCTAATAATTATGTTTTATCATGACATTATCTAATTTATATCATAACAGTATCAGTAGAAAAACTTTGCTACTATATATAATAGGTTAAAAAAGATAATACCAGTAAAAACTACCTGACTTATCTTTTTATAAGAAAAAAGGTAGTGGACTAAAGTTCACTACCTTTTCATTTAATTTATTAGTCAGCTAACTTTGCTTTTATGAACTCACGGTTCAGTCGAGCTATGTTAGCAATACTTTCATTCTTTGGACATACAGCTTCACATGCGCGAGTATTGGTACAGTTACCAAAACCAAGTTCTTCCATGCGCATAACCATTGCTTTAGCACGTTTTGCAGCCTCTGGACGACCTTGTGGCAACAATGCCAACTGGCTTACTTTTGAAGAAACGAAAAGCATCGCAGAGCCATTCTTACATGCAGCGACACATGCTCCACATCCGATACATGATGCGCAGTCCATTGCTTCGTCAGCATTTTGCTTCGGAATAAGTATTGCATTAGCATCTTGAGCTTGTCCGGTACGTACTGTTGTATAACCACCAGCTTGAATAATCTTATCGAAAGCGTTACGGTCAACCATACAGTCTTTTATCACTGGGAAAGCTGCCGAGCGCCATGGCTCTACTGTGATGACATCGCCATCATTGAAGCGACGCATATATAGCTGACATGTTGTTGCTCCTCTTTCGGTTTTTCCGTGTGGAGTACCGTTGATGTAGAGTGAGCACATACCGCATATTCCCTCGCGACAGTCATGATCGAAGACGAAAGGCTCTTTTCCTTCGTTGATAAGTTCTTCGTTAAGAATGTCCAACATTTCGAGGAATGAAGTGTCGTCAGGGATGTTTTTCATTTCGTGAGTATCGAAATGACCTTTTTCACGAGGACCGTTCTGACGCCAAAACTTTATTGTAAATGAAATATTTTTAGCCATTTTTTTGTATCCTTTCTTGTTTTAGTTCTTATAATTACGTGTCTGAACCTTAATGGCTTCGTATTCCAATGGTTCTTTTATCAACTCAGGAGCTTTGTCATCGCTTCCTTGATATTCCCAGCATCCTACGTAGAAGTAGTTTTCATCGTCACGTTTTGCTTCGCCTTCTTCTGTCTGGTACTCTTCGCGGAAGTGTCCACCACACGATTCGTTACGTGAGAGGGCATCGTAAGCGACAAGTTGTCCCATAGTGATGAAGTCACGAAGGTGGATTGCTTTGTCAAGTTCTACGTTCAATCCTTCTTTTGTTCCAGGAATGAAGAGGTTTGTATCGAACTCTTTTCTGAGTTTCTTCATCAGTTCAAGTCCTTCCTTCAGTCCTTCAGCCGTACGTCCCATACCTACGTGTTCCCACATGATATGACCCAATTCTTTATGTATTGAGTCAACAGAGCGCTTTCCTTTGATGTTCATTAAGCGGTCAATTTCATCTTGAACACCTTTTTCTGCAGCTTCGAACTCTGGCAAATCGGTAGAGATACGTGGCCATATTGATTGGTCGGCGAGGTAGTTCTGTATTGTATATGGAAGAACGAAATATCCGTCTGCCAATCCTTGCATAAGAGCTGATGCACCTAAGCGGTTTGCTCCGTGATCAGAGAAGTTACATTCTCCGATGGCGAATAGTCCTGGAATTGATGTTTGCAATTCATAATCTACCCATATACCACCCATAGTGTAGTGGATTGCAGGATAAATCATCATTGGATAGTAATATTTTTCGCCGTTTATTTCGTTTGCAAGTTTGCCTGGGAATACGTCGGTAATTTCTTCATACATTTCGAAGAGGTTACCATAACGCTGCATGATTTGGTCGATGCCGAGACGGTTGATACTTTCAGAGAAGTCGAGGAAGACAGCCAAACCAGTGTTGTTTACACCAAATCCGTGATCGCAACGTTCTTTTGCAGCGCGTGATGCAACGTCACGAGGCACGAGGTTACCGAATGCCGGATAGCGTCTTTCAAGATAATAGTCGCGGTCTTCTTCCGGAATCTCCCATCCTTGTTTAGTTCCTGCTTGCAATGCCTTAGCGTCTTCAATCTTCTTAGGCACCCAGATACGTCCGTCATTACGCAATGACTCAGACATAAGCGTAAGTTTTGATTGCTTGTCGCCATGCACTGGGATACATGTTGGGTGTATCTGAACGTATGATGGGTTAGCAAAATATGCTCCTTTTCTATAACATTGTACTGCTGCTGTACAGTTACATCCCATTGCGTTTGTAGAGAGGAAGTATGCATTTCCATATCCTCCTGTTGCTATAACTACTGCGTTTGCAGAGAAACGCTCGAGTTTTCCTGTCACAAGGTTCTTTGCAATGATACCGCGAGCACGTCCGTCAACAATCACTACATCTTCCATTTCATAGCGAGTGTAAAGCTTCACTTTGCCTGCTTCTACCTGGCAAGAGAGCGATGAATATGCTCCGAGCAGCAATTGCTGTCCTGTTTGTCCTTTAGCATAGAACGTACGGCTTACCTGTGCGCCACCGAACGAACGGTTAGCAAGCATACCGCCATATTCACGGGCAAAAGGAACACCCTGTGCTACACATTGGTCGATGATGTTGTTTGATACTTCTGCCAAACGATATACGTTTGCTTCGCGAGCTCTGTAGTCGCCACCCTTCACTGTATCGTAGAACAAACGATAGATAGAGTCACCGTCGTTCTGATAGCATTTTGCTGCGTTGATACCTCCTTGGGCTGCAATTGAGTGTGCTCTGCGTGGAGAATCTTGTATGCAAAGGTTAATAACATTGAAGCCCATCTCGCCAAGTGAGGCTGCTGCTGATGCTCCTGCCAATCCGGTTCCTACGACTATAACGTCGAGTTTCAGTTTGTTTTTAGGATTAACGAGTCGTTGATGAGCTTTATATTCTTTCCATTTCTCTGCCACAGGACCTGCAGGGATTTTCGAATCTATTACTTTAGTCATGTCTTTTTTCTTATTTATTTATAGCGTAAACTAAATTATCCGACATTCGATTAGCAGTTGAGTGATGGTGCAACACCGAATGCGAAAGCGAGAACTACTACTAAAAAGCCGAGCATGAGCAGTGTAGTATAAACCAAGCCTATCAGCTTCCAACGGTTAAACCATATCTTTCCATTCCAGCCGAGTGTATGAATTGCCGACCAGAAACCATGTGAAAGGTGGAACCAGATAGCCACAATCCAGATGACATAGAGAACTACGAAAAGTGGATTACTAAACGTCATTTTGATATAACCAAATCCGTCGGCAGGGTCGCCTAATGGATCTGCGATGTGAAAGATTTCGGCAAACATCATGTTATACCAGAAATTGAACAGGTGTAGGAGCAATCCTAAAAGGATGATGATTCCTAACACGAGCATGTTTTGTGATGCCCACTCTACTTTTTCAGGGCGATCGGTAACTGCATAACGCTCTCCGCCGCGTGCACGACGATTCTGCATTGTCAGCAGGAAGGCATATACAATGTGAATAACTGCCAGAGCTGCAAGTCCCATAGTTGCTAATACGGCATACCAATTGGCTCCGAGCAATTCACAAATCATATTATATGCTTCACCCGAAAAGAGTGCTACGACGTTCATACAGCAGTGGAACGTCAGGAAGAGAACGAGTGCAATGCCAGTAACTGACATCACAACCTTTCTTCCGATAGATGAATTACTTAACCACATAGTGTGTTGTTGTTTTTAGTTTGTTTATAATTTGTTTTAATTTTAATTGTTTCTTTATTGCCTTTAACGGGCTAACAAACACTTATTTACATGTCGTCTGCCTTATGCTTTCTACCTATTTTTTGTTAGTGTACGTGCATAATTTCGTGCAAAAGTAATCATTTTTAATTATCTTTCAAATTATTTTGCACCTTATTCAACTAAAATAGGTGGAATAATCACTATCCCACCTATCATTTGTTTAGGTATAATTCTTTACCAAACACTATGAAAAAAATCAGTTTTTAATTGTTTTTATAAACCAAAATTATAAAGTAGTATTTAATTTTACAATGTTTTCCGGAGGTATATCATCGAGCCTTAGATAGATGAAAAGCCTTTCGTGGATATATTTTTTATGACGTCGCGAATGCTCATTTCTTCATAACCGCCTTTTTTCTGATTGTCGAGAAATTGCGACATGGCACTCTTTTCGGCATCGTTCTCACTATAAACATCATTATTAGCTTTTATTTCGGCTATACACCAGCCTACCAACGATATTGCGAAGAATATCAAAAATATTACAAGTGCATTCATTTCTTTTTTTATTTCAGTTAATTTTCTTTTGGCAAAGGTATGCCATAGTTTTGTTTTTGCCAAATTTATATTAAAATTTCTTCACTGATTATAATTCTTCAAAGTAGCAGTTTTCTTTGCTTTGCAGAATTATCTCTAATCGATACCTATTCTACTTTGTAAAGCAACACTGCGATGAACCATCCTACCAGCACAAGATGGAGCATTAACGAGGTTGTTGTTGCGAATGCTGCAAAGAGAAATGCCACTTGTATGTGCAACAGATGCAAGGTTTTCTTTATGCTTATAGGTTGCTGTTCGTTGGTGGGCTGTTCGCCATTTTCTCGCTTTGCTTCGTTGATACATTGTGTGTAGTATCTCTGCAACCATTGTATTGGCATTGTCAGAAAACGTAATATCACTTGTATCATGTTTACTGTTGCAGACGTTTCATTGTTGCTCACTACGATTGTCGATGTGTTTTTCATGTCTGTTATCCTTTCTTTTTAATGATGGTTTATGTTAATTATTTATGTTTTCGGGTGCAAATCAACCGTGTTTTTATGCACAAAAAGTTCGTTTCCTAAGTTTTTTTGTTAAATTTGCAATGGTTTTCACATTTGTTAAGATAAATCTATGTCATCAATTCATAATCACAAGCCATTGAAGAGTTATTTTCATGAAGGGCTGATAGAGGCTGGTTGCGACGAAGCTGGTCGTGGATGCCTTGCCGGAAGCGTTTATGCTGCTGCAGTAATTTTTCCTTCCGACTATCATAATGATGCTCTAAACGATTCGAAACAATTATCAGAGCGACAGCGCAATGCCCTCCGCAGCATCATCGAGCGCGATGCTTTGTCATGGGCTTTGGGTGTAGTTACTGCCGAAGAGATTGATAAAATAAACATTTCCAATGCCTCGATACTCGCTATGCACCGTGCTTTGGATGCCTTGACAATACGCCCAGAGGCGGTAATCGTCGATGGCAACCGCTTCAAACCATATAAAGATGTGCCCTATACAACGGTAATCAAGGGCGACGGAAAATATCTTTCAATTGCTGCAGCATCTATATTGGCAAAAACTTATCGTGATGATTACATGCTCGAACAGGCATCTGTCTATCCGCAATATGGGTGGGAGCAAAACAAAGGCTATCCTACAAAGGCACATCGCGATGCCATTCGCAAACATGGAGCATCGCCAATACACCGCCGCACATTTACTCTTCTGCCCATAGAAGAGCTTTCTCTCTTCTGAGGTTATCAGAAATTTATGTGTGATTATTTCCTTTTTTGTAGCTTACCACTTATGATTCAGGAGTAATTGGCTATCGTAACAATTTTCTAAACTTATCATTTATGCGTCACGACAAACTGCAACGCGAGCTCGATTTGATTCTTCTGCTTACCGAAAATCGCACTTACACGGTCGATGAGCTATGCGACCGACTTCACATCTCACGTCGCAACCTGTACTATTACTTCGATTTTCTTCGCTTCAGCGACTTCCGTTTCGAACGGCGAGGGCGCTATTACCACATTGACCGACGCTCACCTTTCTTCAAAAAGCTATTCGATATGCTCGATTTCAGCGAAGATGAAGCCATCTATCTGCGACGGCTGCTCGACGCTACCGATAAGAAAACACCACAAGCGCTGAGCATCCGACAAAAGTTGGAACGCTTCTACGACTTCAATATTCTTGAAAATGTCGAACTGAGAGAACGTAATGTTAACAATATATCTACCATCTACGATGCCATAAAGTTCAGGCAAATGGTAAAAATAGGCGGTTATCGCTCACAACATAGCAAAACTACGAGCGACAGAATAGTAGAACCTTTCATGCTGATGAACCACAACAGTGAGGTGCGTTGCTACGAATTGGAATCGCAGACGTGCAAAACCTTTAAGCTATCGCGCATGGAAAGCGTTGAACTTATAGACCTTCAGTGGTCGTATGCCGACCGTCATAAACATCTATCTACCGACATTTTCATGTTCTCAGCTGAGACAACAACCATCGTCGAACTGATAATGGGACGCCTTTCTGCAACAATTCTCTGCGAGGAATATCCCAATGCCGAACAATATCTGACACCTATCGACAGCGAACACCAACGCCTTCAGCTGCCCGTTTGCAGCTATATCGGCATTGGACGATTCGTCTTAGGACTGGCAGACGACATCGAAGTGGTTGGCGACGAAGGCTTTATGCAATATCTGCGAAGCAAGGTTGACAGACAAAAGCTAATGACTGGATAACATTTCCACAATACAGCGCAACATCTTCTATAAAATATTACAGCATAAAGACGCTCTCTCCCACGCGCGCGCAAACATAAAATATTAAATGTAAAACGTTTCTTTCTCTGTAACAACCAGAGACAAGAGGCGTTTTTTTCGTAGAAATCGGAACTAAACTTTTAACATTCTTTTTTCGTAAACGAACCATTTGTGCATCTTGCAGCATTACTTTTGCATCGGGAAAAGTAACCTACCGATGCGCATCAACTATTCTTTTTCTCCCAAAACAAAATCATAACAAACTATTATTAAACATCAATCTACTAAAAAAATGGTAAAATTAGATCAACAACTTACTCAACATTTCTCTCTGAAAGAGTTCATAAAGTCGGCAACTGCTGAGAAAAACAACATCGAAAACATACCAAAACCTCAGCATATCCACAACATGAGGAAACTGTGTCAGTATGTTCTCGAACCTTTACGCGAGGTTTTCGGACCAATCACAATCACATCCGGATTCCGTTCTCCTTACCTTAACATTGCCGTTGGTGGCACTTTCCTCTCGCAACACAC
>AUXO012865870.1_pt1 | contig 14966 bp, 12 predicted proteins | sample 768731 | NCBI WGS metagenome assembly AUXO01 (sample SAMN02715735, study PRJNA202380) | gut metagenome | biome: sheep rumen | host: Ovis aries | place: New Zealand: Palmerston North
TTGCTACAACAGTCTAAAATTCTATTTGACGGTTGAAGCTTATCTATCCGGCAAAACTGAGTGCCTCCATTTGACGCCTCATTGAAATACCAGCTAACATCCATATCACCATTCTGCGGATCCACAAAATGAGTGGATCCATTATGCTGAACAGCTGTAAAAGTATGTCCGCCATATCCATTTTTCCAAAGAACAACAACTTGTGAACGGGCTCCATCTCCCCATTCAGCCATCTGCTTTTGAATATCTTCCATACCATTTCCGTTACATGTCCTAATGTCTGGCTGTTCCCATACATCAAAAGGATTGTATGAAAGGTCATCATTATCATCAATACATGGCTGTGAAGTCACATCGTATCCTCTTGAACGCATCTCATATGTAGGTACACATCTTTGACAATTTACTTTCCACTCATCACCAGAATAATAATTAGGATTTGCAGCGTCAATATTTGCCTTTGCAGAAATATCTGCCGGTATATCATCCCATTTCCCAACATTATCTGCCTTATTACGTGGTGGCATTTCGTAATCCGGGAAGGCTTGTTTATGTAAAGATCGCCATTCCGGATCTTGAGAGTATATCTCAAAATCATCTGGGCCATAATTATGGGCATTCATATAATCCTGCAGCTGTCCAAATGCACTTTCCTTAGAGAGAGGCGGAAGCTCATATTCAGGATGTGCTGCACTCATAAGCCTACGCCATTCAGGGTCTTGAGAATAAGTGTTAAAATCATCTGGCCCATAGTTATGAGCCCACAGATATGCCGTCAGAGCATCGGGAGCAGATGGCTGTATTTCCTCGGCTCTTCCTTCATTATATTCCTCGCTAATTGCAATAGGAACAAGATATTCTGTTCCCGAACCATCGTTTCTCCACTCTAATCCATTTTCTTTCCTATATTCAGCTATCTCATTCGCGGCGATCCCATATCTTTTTGCGAGCATTGCATCCGCTGCTACCATTGTTGGAATGCCTGCACCGGCGATAGGTACTACTGCATGTGAAACAGACGCAAAATTAGGATTTCCACCCTGGTAAGGTAATCCTTCCATATTTAAGCCAGAAAACAATGCACCGTTCTCTGAATTGTTAGTTGTTTTTATAGAATCTCCAGGAGTTCCTTTCCATCCCCCTTGTCTGGAATGATTCTGCCCCTCTGCGAAATTACCTAATCCAGCCCTATTGGGATTTACAAATGTTCCTCTATCAGAAACTGTCTGTGTCCCTTTCCCAACCAGAATTCCATTTGCGGCACTCTGGGCAGCGGAAGATAGCTCTTGTAGTATTCGGACAAAACTCTGATAATGTTCTTCTCTTTGACCAGAGACATTCGCCGCTGAAGCGGCAGTTGACGCACCAAATCGATAGCCGGATAATCTATCAAATCCACTTTTGGCTCCAGCTGCCTTTTTTGCTTTCCCCTCATAGGCTCTTGCTTGCGACTGATAAGAGTTAGATAACTGTATTGCTTCCGCACTTAACTGTGAACGCCTTTCATTAATGTCCGCAATCAATGCATTAACTGACTCCAATTGTGCATAGAGCGCATTTCGCTTCTCAGCATTTACATCATTACCATTTTCATCTTCTTTATATGGAATTCTGGCAATCTGTTCTTGTATTTTAGCAGCTTTCGCCCGCAATTCTTCAATCTTGTCCAGAAGTGTTCGGATGTCCTTTGCCAGCTTATTTATTTTTCCCCATTCATTACTGTAAGGGTTGTTCATCATGATCACCTTGTGCTATTTGTTGTCACTCATATACCAATCTACTTTGCCAATTATCTGTAATTAGATCTGTAAGAGTGATTCTATCTCCAGGCTTCCAGTTTCCAGATGCAAGCTCTCTGCTCAACGGCGTGATAAAATCATGCTCAACAACATTACCAACGCCACGGCCTCCAAACTCTAAATTGCCAATACAAGCATCCAACAACTTTTCGTAAAGTGAACTGTTTTCAGGTACAATTACATTTACATGTCTGCTCTCAGCCAGATTATCACAGATTTGCTTCAGCTGCTTATCAAGAATCAATTTCGCTTGTTCCGCATGGATGAAATCAAATACTATAATATTATTACCAATACGGTTCAGAAACTCCGGTCTCCACGATTTGTGTAATTGATTGACAATTGTCTGTTCCAACTCACTCATAGTTGCCTCAGGCGTAACGAGCATCTCTTTTGTACCATCCGGAAGAGTGCGTGTCAGGCCTAAATTACTGGTAAAAATGATTACACATTCCGAGAAATATACCGTTTCTCCTTTTGAGTCAGTCATTCGACCATCATCTAGAATTTGGAGAAATTTATCTAATATACTTGGGTTAGCCTTTTCAATTTCATCAAACAAAAGAATAGAGAAGGGATGCGCTCGAACAGCATTCGTTAATTCGCCTCCTGCATCGTACCCGACGTATCCAGGAGGCGCTCCCAACAATCTTTGATCAGAATGGGATTGACTATATTCGGACATGTCAAATCTGATCAATGAACTTTCTGCGCCAAAAATCGTTCGAGCCAACGACTTAGCAAGTTCGGTTTTTCCTGTTCCAGTTGGACCTGCAAACAGCAAAATGCCTCTTGGCCTATTACTTGAGGAGTGTTGTAAACCAGACATTCCCGTTGCTGCTCTAGTGATTACATCGGTAACAGCTTGAACGGCTTTAGACTGCCCCAAAACATCTTTGGATAAATCGTCATATAATCCAGACAGCTTTACAGCATCTATTTCTGCCCAAGGATTCTCTTTACGCCCGTGACGATACGCTCGGATTTTCTCTTCTGCGTTTTTTACAGTATCGTTTTGACACAATTGTAATATTGAATCCAGCTCAATACATGTGAATCCATCCGTTTGGGCGGTCATCTGCTTTTCAATTTTTTCCTGTGCTTTCTGGTCAAAGGATTTCCAATCAGAAAAGCACGAATCATAAGAGGAGATAATCTGTTTGCGAAGTTTTTCCCTTGGATGATCTAATGTTAATACCTTTACAAACGGGGAATATCTATAAAACCATGTAGGAAGTTCCTGCGCCTTATTTGTTATCATAATTACAAGATTATTCGCCCAGCCATCTCTATTATTCGCCTTCGCTGTTGTTGCTTCATTTACTCCAAGAAGCAAAGTCGAGAGATATTCAATTTCTGCTTCTTCTAAATGTTCTGCACTGCCAATCAGCTGCCCCGCCATCTCGATAACAATTGCAATAGAATGTTCTCGCTCTTTTAAAGCGCTCCTGATTCCATCCATTGCCGTCTGAATATCAATTTTACTTGATTTTTCAGGTATTTTAGCCTGCTGAAAAAAGCTTTGAACCATTTGTCGGGATTCATCATATATATTGTAGAAGCCATCTATTCTATTAAAGAATACAACACTATGATATCCCTCTGATTTAAAGTAAATATGCAAATATTCGTTTAGATCAACTAATTCACCAGACTCTATTCCCTCGGTAATAATCTGCCGATCGGAAACATTTCCTTCCAGAATAAACATTTTTTGTATCGATCGGTATGTATCCAGTTCTTCTTTCCATTGTGCAACTTCAATCATGATATCGTACCTATAATAAAAATATGATTCCCTAACCAGATAGTATCACCATTTTTTAATTCAACAGTTTCATGCGGTTTGACTTTTCTGCGTCCGTTACCATCATCTACATATGTCCCATTAAGAGAATTATCGTCTCTGATAAAAACGTTTCCCAGGCGGTCGACTTTAATAAATGCATGTTTTCTGCTGACCTGAGGATTAATTGCCAAGTATTCACTGGCATATCCTTCTCGTCCAAGAATACAACCTTCTTCTGGAATAGGAATCACATCTCCCCCGTTATAAAGCCCGATTGCAGAAGACTCTGTATGAGAAATTGTTTCTGCATTCTTATTCTGGAGTGTAGATAATTTTCTTCTTTGTCCAATTTGTACATCAATCCCGGAAGGCTGTCCTTCTCTACGGCTTACGCCGTGTGGGGATTGCGTTGGTACAGGGTTCAGAGACCTGCCTCGTCTTATAGTTGATGTTCCTATAAATGCATCACTCCGAGATACATTAGCCTGGACATCTTCAATGATTTTTTTCTCAACTATTTCCGAACCAATTTTCTGCTCATTATGACTGTTATCATGATCGTCGATTTGCGGAATTAGCTTATCATCTTCAGTTCTTCCATCCTCATAGCATAATATTGGGTGATTATATTTTCTGTCATAAGGTTGATTACAAATAGGGCACCTTCTGGGCAATATTTCTCCTGCAGCGTAGGGTCGACTTTCATGTCCAGCATTACATATTATCTTTCTATGTGTCAAAACTTCCAATTTTGTTAACTCCTATTTAACTAGATTGACATTGATTTTTTACTTTCGTGAGTCTTCTTTACACTATGTTTGACTTTACGACGCATAACTATCTTTTCTTCATTTGGCTGCTCGGTAGATACTTTTCCAAAAATAATTCCATAGTCTTCTCGCAATTCCGTCTCAATCACAGGAACCATCTCACAAAAATGTTCTGCAGTAGTAACGGTCTTTCTCCGCTCGTTAATTGTTGGAGCATCACCCGAGTATTCTCCAACAACTTCCATTGATAACAAATCAGTTCCCATATTCACTACACTTACTTGCGCACCCTCCATCGAGAATAACAAGCTTTCTTCATCTGCATCCTGAAACATTATCCCATGTTTTTCTAATACCACTTTAACTGAGTGCGATATATACTCTCGTGTTTTTCTTTCCTGATAACGATATTTAAGTCTTTTTAATTCCTGTTTTAATTTTGGAGCACTTCTTTGATCAGATATCAGTTCCTCCAAGGGATCAATTTCCAATAATCTACATATTGCCTGGTATTCGAGCACTTCTTTATTCCACTGACTCTTCGCCGCTTTTCCTTGCATCTCAAGTCTTGATAACCTCTTTAAACACTCATCAAGCTTATACATATTCTTTATTGCAAACGCAGTTTTAGCATACTCAGGCTGTGAATCATATTCTCGCTTCAACTCTTTGATTTTTGATATTTTCTGTACATGCCTAGATTGCAGAGCGGCTTCAAGTTTTTCGTCAAACAAAACTGCCGGGCTCTTTTTCTCAGAACTATTTTTAGTCTCCGCCGTACCTTCCTTAAGAGAAACTCCTTTTTTGCCTAATTTCGTTTTAGCAACACTTACCTCATGTCTTACAGTTATTAAACTTTGTGAAGAAGCCATCGCCTGCATTTCTTCTTCTGTTGCATGTAAGTGCTTCTGGACATCTTTTTCTAATTTTGTATATACTCCGCCAGCGTGGCTCAGCATATATTCAAGTTTTTGCTGCCTTATGGCAGCAGATTCCAAACATCCATAATGTTTGGAAAAAATTTCTATTTCAAGCTTTATTTCTTCAAGTGTTGATTCTATCTGAGCTCGCTGTTGTTGTTTCTTTTCTTGCTCGGCTCTTTTTGATAAAGAAAATCGATAACTCTCCATGTCCATTTGTTCACGGTAGTTTTCGTCTTTTTCCTTTCGCTCCTGCTCATGAGCCGCCATTGATTGCAGTTGCATTTCAACGTCTATTAAAGCATTATTTAAATCCATGGAGCATTGTTGAACGATTCCTTGTAATCTTCTTTCCTCTAGAACAAAGGGACTTGTCACATAACTGCTCATAACTCACATGTTCTCCTAATATCTTCTAAAACATCACTCATTCCTTGATAGGCAAACCAGGCTTCAAATTTTTTGCTTTCAAACACTCTGTCAATCGCGGCATCTAAATCCTTTTCTTTTGTTTTTAACCAAACAACAACATCATTTAAATCTTTTACTACTATGCCGTCCCAGTTTAATCCGTCATCCCCTCGTAACGCTTGAAAGAGCTGTGCGCATGCTTCAAAAGGATGCATTCTACTTATATTCTGAAGCCTTTTCACAAAATCAATTTTTTCTAATACTACATTATTCTGTTGCAAATAGTATGCCACATGACCTCGCTGCAAAAAATCGGCTATATCTTGCTCCCCTGAAGGATCTCTTTCCCATACATCCTCCATATGGAGCAAATTGTCATAACGTTTCCCTCTCCAAACATAAGACGTCCCATCTGTCAAAGCCAAGGTTAACCTATACAAAGCATCCTCAGTATTAGTCATTTTTCTGAGGGTCCTACACACAGATACCCACTTTTTATCAAATTGAGATAAAAACTTATCTAACTTGGATTGGCTAAAAAGAAAAACGGCATACTCCCAATGACTTTCTATCCCCTGTAATAATCCTTCAATATCCGCGGCAATCCACGGCGGATTATTAAATACCACAGTAATAATCGTATGCTCTTGATCTTGCTTTTGAATGGTACGTTCTTCTCCACCAAAGCTGGCGTTGCCACACCATTGTTTTGCTGCATGCGGACCTACCCTTTTTCTCGGATCGGTCACCAACATACCATTTATCAGCTGTTGAACAGAGGAGTCTTGATTTGAATATCGGATCCCCCTTTCCCATTCCCTCATCACTCCCTGCTTTGTATTAGCGGATATAATACCTCTTCCATCCAGTAGAGAAGCAATTGTAAGTCCCACTGAACACCAATCTGACGATCTCCTACAGACATCGTTAAGGAGTAATTCAGGAGCACAATAGGAGAGTGTGAGCGCTGTAGGTTTTTGGTTTGCAGGTAAAGAACTCCCAAAATCTCCGAGCAGAACACCACTCATATCATCATTCCAAAAAATATTGTTAGGCTTAATATCATTGTGTATTATTCCCAATTGATGAATTGCATCTAATGCTCTAATGATTCCTGGGAGTACTAATTCTCTCAGAATATTGATTGGTAGTGGGCCTTTTACAGACCCGTTTTTGAAAAATGGATAAACCTCATACCAGTTATCATTGTACATTCCACAATCCAGAATCGGAACTATGAATTCATTTTCAATTTCTTGTATTCTGTATATAGTTTCCGTATCAGGTATCTGGTTTGAAATCTTAATGATGCATTTGAAGCCAGATGTATTGCTGCAATACCATACTTCTGATCCTACAGTACATGCCACTAAATTCAACAATGTATACCCTGCAACCACTTCATTTTGAAAATGTTCAGCCTTTCGCAAATGCGTTTGTTCTGTTTCGCATATGCCTGGAATGGTATGTGTATTATTAAGGGTATATCGCAAAGTATCATTCATTGCTGGTCTCCCTTGCGTGGAGGTATTCCTATCATCCACAAACTGTTATCCGGCAGAAAAACTCCCTGCAACTCTCGCTTTGTTTCCCGAATATAAGAATAACGATCATGATTCTTCCATATATGAATCTTTTGATTACTAGATCCTCTCAAACCTTTTCCATCATTTAAAGAATCTATATACGTACCATCTATAAGAACTGAGATTCTATTCAATATTAAATCAATATTGTGGTTTCTCTTATTACGTAATTCTTCTAATGTATAACCACTATAGATCAAAATATCATCGGTAATAGAAGCGGAGAACCAATCTATAAGTTCCCATAGTCCGTTGATTTGATCAAAAGGTTCTCCTCCGCTTATGGTCAATCCGTCAATTGAATCATACCTTGATATTCTATTGATGATTTCAGCTGTGGGAACCAAAATACCTTCTTTAGATAATTTCAGCTCAGGGCTGATACAGTTTGGGCAATTTCTCATACATCCTTGAAGCCATATCCCAAACCGTCTACCGTAGCCCAAAGTCGTTACCGGAAACCACATTTTCCCTACATTTAAATATTCCATTTTCTGCCACATTTAGAACATCTATTAGCATAAAGCGGCGCTCCACAGTAGAAGCAGGATCCTGTTCTTATTCTTCGATAAAAATCACTGGCAATTAGTTTGCGATTAATCAATTCGAAGTATTCATTTGGAGCAACTAAATACTTTCTATTGCCAAACAAATCCTTTAGTGTCTCCATCGGATTGGTATTCTCATTTGAGACTAATGAAAAATCTGTTGTTTCAGGAATCTTTCTGCTTACAGATTTTATGACACGTTCAGTAATCTCCATTGGAATAATATTGGTGATTAATCCCCGACCGTGAATCCGAAATTCTCCATTAGTTCCAATCCCAATACTTGGAATTCCTAACGGTTGCTCTAGTTCGTCTTGCCTTGGCTCAGCCATAACAAACTGCTCAATACTCAGCTCCCCGTTTAATAGTATTGTTTTTCGTTCATATGCCCATCTGCTATCTAGTTTGCTGCTCTCAATATTATCAATCAAAGGCATTAGCCCCTGCACATAATAATTCAAAACCATTTTTGTTTCATTTGCATTTGGTATTACACAAATTTGATCTGGAATGTTATACCCCAAAACCATCAAACGAAACAGCTGATAATGTGCCTGTTCGTATATCTTTTTCCCCGTGTATGGAAGCAGCTGTCTAACAATAATATGCAGATCCTCCAACAAAACTCCCGACTGAGCATCTAATGTTTGAGCAGTCTTTATTTGTAAAGCTCTTACTTGTCCAGTGATACTTATAAAATCATCATTAATATCGCGTAGATCTATCGGTCGCGTTATTGTATTTACTCGTTTCTTTAGGGATTCTATTTTTTCAAGTAATTTCAGAGATTTTTGTGATACCCATATTGTTTCAGGATTTAAAACACCTATATATGCTTTTTCTATCTCCGATATCATTGCATTTTTGGATATTTGCAATAATTCATCTCGTTGGAGTTCTATATCCCACAAAGCTTGTAAAAAATATATAGAACGTAACTTCATCCCCTGTTCCCCTGTTCACGATGTCTCTTAAGGCTATCTTCTGCTGCCTCTTTTTCTTTCCTTCTTTCATCAGCAATATTTTCCAACTCACGCAATTGTTTTTCTTCTTGTAAACGTTCCTTAGCTCTTCTGTATCTCTCTTGCTTTGCTGCATAATCAGCCAGTACTCTAGCTGCGACCGCAATGCATTCAGAAGATATTACCGCCGGCATACGTTTATTTCCGAACGCAAGCTGTTCAATATCTTCCAGAGGAGCATCCAAGGCAATCGAGAGAATTGCTAACCACCATACCTTACTATCCCGCGGCATATCAGAATTCTCTATTTCAAAGTACAATGATCGCATTTGCTCATTGTCACCCGAATTAATTATTTCTATCGTTTTTGACCATAAATCTGAATGTACTGATCTACTTGTTTGGGGTACTACCAGGTCATCCCTGTTTACAAGATTATTTCCTTCTTCAAACCAGGAATGCAATAATGCCATATCATTTTTTCCAAATAAATATCTGTCATTTGAGCTCATTATTAATACTCCAAAAACACCGCTGATGAACTCCAAAATTACATCAGCGGTGCCATAACTATCAAATAGTGGTTGAAATTCTCCAAATTTGATTTCTCATCCTGAAATTACTAATAACAAGGACAATCCACAACACCAATGCAATCACAACGGGTACGATGTTGTAAGTAGACATAAAGCACACTATTGAACTAGCAACAAGTGCGCAAAGAAGAAATCCAAATATCATACTGTATATTCTGCTATTATCAGACATGAGAACATCTGTACGGAGAAGCAAAACTGCTGCAACTGCTGCGATAACAACGCCAATCCCCATTAAAACGGGATTATATCTGGCTATAGCACATACAATCATGTATAGCGTTGTTATTATTGTAAGCAGATTTGCTTTATAATTAGTTTTGTACAACCATACTTCTTCTTGAACCTCTTGGACTTTTGCCCTACATAAATTGACGTCTTCAATGTACTGTTTCATTTGGTTCATCTCAGCATTAACATTGACTAATTTGCCAGCCATAATGCACCTCCCACGCGACGTGTTATTTAAAACTCATCCTCAAATTCTCCTGCGCCCCAGTTTTCTTGTGATGAAATGCCCTCAATGCGATCCATAAAAATCCTAAACCATTCACTTAATGGCTGAGAATAAACTCGGACTTTTTTATTGTCTTCATCAGGATTATACGAAATCACATTATTGCCAAGACTAGTATTCATTGCTGTGCTTTTAATAACCTGTTCATACTCCTCTTCTTTAAGATCATAAACCAATCGATAGTCAAACTCTTGTAAAAGATCACCATAAAAGCTACAGAAACTGCTTGGTTCATTTGCCCAGATAATAAAATTGCATCCTCTCTCCGGACCATTTTTCACCAGATTTTCAAACATCTTTTTCGGCGGCATGGCATATGCGCTGTTAGAATCCAACAATCGCCTTGCGCGATTTAAGCCAGCAAATATCACATAGTGATTCCTCTCCTCAGTGTGACCTTGTGCAAACTCTGCATTTAATAGTTCCATCCCTTCCATCAAAGATTCTTTTCCGAACACCCTGATAAGATGAGGGAACCTCGCACTGAGGTCGTTCATCATATCCACGCTGTTTTTAGACAAACGGCTCCTAGTGATCGCGGCTTTTCCAAAATCGAAGAACGTAATCAGCGGTTTTTGAGGAATAATGCCATTGGATAATCTATATGCATTAAACAAGATACTCATTGCTGCAAATCCGTATAACAGGCTTGCACGTTTGTAATCCGAACCCAGAATAAGCAAGTTCTGTGCACGCCTTGCTTTCAGGTGAATAGAGAACTCATTAATCATTGATATCTCTTCACCTAAATATAACGGGCATCCAAAGTCTAGTCTTCCCGGAACTTCTCCTGTGTTGACAAATCTATTTAAAGGATTGTCATTGTCATCCTGTATGCTGGATAACAACAGTCGCGGTTTAACAACCTCCATCTCACTGAACATTCCTTCTTCTTCACAAATATCCTGCTGATCCTTAATCTGTCTCAACAGATTTCTTTGTTCATCTTCGGCAAAGAATGCAACCCTAAACTCATGGTTGGAATCTCTGTTGCCCCCGCCGTCATTAAATACACCTTTTCCAGGGTCAACATCAATCAGCTTGTCGACATACTCGTTATCCGGATCAAGAATGTACTGAGCAGAAGCTGCTGTTGACTGAAGTGCTACTCGGTTCATTATTTGTCCATATATACGAGCCAAGTTATCTGGCAATGTTTGTGACGCTAATATCACATGAATTCCAAGAGCTCTTCCTTGACGAATAACTTGCTCTAATAAACGCTCGCATTCCTTTGCAATTGCAGAGTCTTTGTCTGCAAACATTTCATGGAATTCATCAATAATAAGAATGATTCTAGGTATTTTATAGATTTCATCTTCCAGATCTGCGCCTGCGATTTCATTATATCTTTCAATGTTATCACAACTCTTATCATGGAATTCCTGTGCACGTTCTGCTTGAATTTGTTCAAGATATCTTAACACAGCCAAACCAAACTCTGGTTCAGTATCTAATGAAATCACTCGGAAGTTCGGAAGATTACTCTCAGCATACACCTTAAACTCGACTCCTCGCTTGAAATCAAGCAGATATATCTGAGCATCTTCTGGAGAATATCTCAAAAGAATGCTCATAATTATGGTGTGTAGGAGAGTTGACTTCCCGGCACCTATGGTTCCCGAGATCAATGCATGATGTTGGGTAATTAATTCACCGCCCAAATGGATTTGAACTGTTCTTGATGCTCCTTCAAGCCCGATTGGAATATCAATACCATTTGTATCATCAAATTTAAACCATTTCTCTCTATGCTTTGTTAAATCGTCAGAAATCTCGTCGAAGTTAATTATTATTCTGTCAGACGTCTTAATACCATTCTTTAAAGTGTTCAGAATAACCGTTTGTTCTTCCTTAGGCGGCAGTTCAAGCGGATAAACACAATGTTCAAGTTCGCCATAGGAATATGTTAATCTGTCTTCACCAAAATGCATTAAGTTCATCGCTTGTCTAATATTGACAAGGTTGAAATTGCGATGTTCAATTTCCTGAAGGGATGCTGCAATGAATGTATAGATTCCACACCTTGGTCCGCTACTTACAATTTTTTCAAGCATCTCGCAGGACTCAACGTCAAAATGTTTAGGGAAGTCTGCGATAAACAATGCCTGAAGCGGCTCTGCGTTTTTTCCAACATGCTCGTTATATGCAACAATATCTTCATATTCATTTCTAAGACAATCCTGATTGACATGCGCTATCTGGGCAATCAGGATATTAAGACGTTCCTTAATTCGTTTTGAATCATACCAAATACGGGTAGATATAATCCTTTCATCATCATCTCCCAGGCTGGAGAACATAGAGAAATTACTCCCGGAATCATTAGGATCCAACATTGTAACCCTTAACTTTCCGCAAGGAATACTCATAAACATTCGCATTTCAATTGCACGAATATACTCAAGTGCTTTTGCTCGGCTGCTAATATCAAAAGTAACTAATGTGTTTATTCTTTGGTCCGAATATGATTGCCCATACGGGAACAGCAATTCCGACCTTCTTCCAACACTCTTTAACGCAAAGCTGAAATTTTCCCTGATAAGATTGATAACAGGTTTAATATTTGGTTCAGAATTCCAATCGTCCAGATTAACTTGCAAATAACCCATCCCCAGTGCCGATGGGATAGTAGTAGCCGTTTCATAATTATTTGTGGATGGAACACTTAATTGCAATAATTCGTACTGTTCCTTCAAATAATCTGGATGCATGTTGGCGACTGTCTGTTTCGCCTCCTCCAAAATGGCATTTCGAACATCCTCTGTCTTTTGGTTTTCATTGCGAAGGCTTGTATTGTATTCTTCAATAGCTGCAGATAATTGAGACTGATAAGTGGAATCTGCAGCATTTATTTTATCGTTATAAATATCGTTTTCCTGGGATATCAAACGACTGTATGCGTCTCTAAATGCACGTGATGAGTAAGTCTTTTTCTGATTAATCTTATTGAATACCTGACCAAGTCCTTTCCCTAATCCCGATTCTGGATTCTTTTTCCCACTTTGAAGGATATCCACTTGTGTATCATATTCTTCCTCGGCAGTAGCCATCTCAGCCTTTAACCCATCTAACTGATTAACAATTGTTCGTCTGGCTTCATTTGCTTCAGTATATGCCTGATCTTTCTGAAGCCCAATGCTTCTCTTCTGATTATCAAATGATGTATTGATGGACTGCATTGCCTCCATGTGTCTCTGAATTTCTGCTTTTGTTTGCTCAGCAAAAGAAGCCACGACTAAATCTAACTGCCCCGGCAATAATTCCATTTGTGTGTAAGCTTCCTTAATTTTACACTTATATTCCTTAACCACATTGTCTTCCATACGTGTGATCCTCCATCAATACAGTTACTCTTTTTTATACAGCCGCTTCCTTGAAGTAATTAGTTTAACACAAAAACTATCTCAAACCTTTCGTCATATTTCCTGCCGGATAATCTGATCCATTCCCTCGGACAATCCGTTTAGATCATTCAGCATTTGCTTGGTATTCTCATTGTTTTGAAAAAAAGCAATCAGTGCCAAAAAAGTCTTCCAGGACATTTCTCTTTTCCCAGTTTCTATTGAACTATATGTTTGACGTGATACCCCGATTGCCTCTGCTGTATCAGCTTGAGACAGCCTTCCCTTAGCTCTTAATACTGGCAGTTCATTTTTGAGTAACTCCATCAATTGTTTCTTGATTTCATCATTACTCCCGTACATATTCATCTCCTTTAACATCTAATTTTATTATCCCAAAGCATCATCTATTCCTATATAATTGTATGAATAGTTTCATCACAAAAATTTTACAATGTGTCGCATCTTGTGTCAATGTGTCGCTCTTTTTTTCTTCGCTTTCTTCGCTTTTTATTTCTTTGTTCAGAATGTGTCAAAAAAACCATCTCTGAAAATGTGCAGTTTAAGAACTGACATTCAGAGATGGTTTTACAGTCATCTTGATAAATCAATCATCCACTGATCCTGTACCATGACAATAGTAACATGTTTCCCCGCTATTAAATGTACCCGTTCCTCCACAACGAGGACAAATTCTACACCATACTCTTCCCCGTCTGACCTTGATTCGTGTAAATTGCAACTTAATCATATGAAGTCTCCTCCTTCTTATTTTATATTCACATGACGCATCATGCAAATTATCTTCACCTTTATCCAGGTATTTAAACATTGCTAATACTTCACATACCAGAAAACACGCTTCACATCCTACTATATTTAGCGGCAACGACCAACATATCCCTTTCTTCAGGTATTCTGTCATCTTTGGAAATACTGATCGATTCCGCCAGCGATTCCCTCCGCCACTTTTTCCTGGGCGTCCTCGAAAATGTCATGCAGCGCGAGGTAGCTGCCTCTCCCAATATATGTCGCACTAAGGAGCTCCGTAGGTATCCTCCTATGTGCCCACATCATATTCCAGGCCCATTAGCTACTACTTAACTAATACTTCCCACATGCAAAAGTGGTTCTAAGCCTTATTCCATGCGGGGTTAACCCATAATAATGGCGTAGACAACGCCTATGAGTGATATAATTGAGTTGCAGACAAAATCATTCACAACATAGGAGAGCTACGCCATGAATACTATATCACAGTCTGAGATTTTGCTTCAAGATGCGACAAACGAAGTCGGCTACTTTCTTCATCGATTCCAGGTATCAAATATCCTGAAACAATGCAACGGATATAAGCAAAAAGGCTTCTCTGTGATACAGTTGTTCACCTACCTTGTGACTTTAATGTTCCAGCCCATGAGTACATACATGGCTATGCGAGTCGGAGCTTATAAGGAGTCGTTCTCGAAGAACACAATTCGGCGGTTTTGCAATAATCCTGCTATCAACTGGCATAAGTTCCTTCGGCTCCTGTCTCAAAAACTGGTTTCTGAGTTTATGCGCCCGGCCACTTCGGAGAGTCGGGAGGAATTCTTCATATTTGATGACACGCCATTCCATAAATCCGGGAAGAAGACAGAACTGGTCAGTAAGTACTTCAATCATGTCAACATGAAGTATGAGTACGGCTACCGTATTCTGACCCTTCTGTGGACAGATGGATA
>AUXO012579191.1_pt1 | contig 14964 bp, 14 predicted proteins | sample 768731 | NCBI WGS metagenome assembly AUXO01 (sample SAMN02715735, study PRJNA202380) | gut metagenome | biome: sheep rumen | host: Ovis aries | place: New Zealand: Palmerston North
CAACGGCTTGTCTTTCATGCTTCGTGTAACATAAATGCAACAATCCAAATTAGTATTGGTATTCTTTATTCTATTTTCAACATAACTTTTTGTATCAAAAATAAAAGGATAACCTTTTTTTAAGCAATAATATTGAAAAGATTTGCTCCTTGTTAAGGACCAAAGATCACTTTCAAATGTCATCAGTATCCGATTAGGCATTTCGTTTCTATCTAGAAGCTCGCATATTTCATCTCGATACTTTTCAAGAACCGCAATTATAACAACTCCTCTCTTATCTATATAGGAATCGTCATATGATACAATAGGTATGCCTTCTATCTTATTGTCAGCCATCTTGTCATTAATTCTACTAACCAAAAATGAATCAATCTTTATACTATACGGTTTATTAGATAAGCAAAAGAACACTTCTTTTGCCACATCCCCTGCGCCATAGATATAAACATGATCATAAGTTGGCAGTTTTAATATTTCATTATCATATTCTCTCAACCGCATATCTTGTCTCCAAGGATTCTTTTATATTCTTTTAACACATTGTCACAGTTTAAGGATTTGTCAAACTTCTCCAATGCCTGTCTTTGTCCTCGTCTTGCAATGATCAATGTCTTGTCTTTATTTCTGCAAGCTTTTATTATTTGTGCCGTTAGCATCTCAACATCATCTAATTCATACAGATACCCTGTGATACCATCATGTATCAATTCTGGTGTAGCTCCACAATCAGCACCTATTACAATACATCCTGCAAGTTGAGCCTCAACAGTTACTCGTCCAAAAGCTTCCGATCTTGAGCAGACCACAACAATATCTGTATTCCTATACCAATCTTCAAGATTGTTTATTCGTCCATATAAATGAACCATATCATTAAGATCAAATTGATCTATCATTTCCTCAATCATCTTGATATAATCCGCATCCCCACTTCCAACAAGAGATATATCAAACTTCATACCTGATTTCTTTAATCCATATGCAGCTTTTATAAGCTGATGCTGTCCTTTTAATGGAACCATAATTCCCGGCATCAAAATCCTTATCGTCTCTCCTGACATAATGACGTGTTCATAGTAGTACTTCTTTGTATCTACCCCATCATATATACACACAACTTTATCTTGACTCAATTTAGGGTAGCAGCTTCCAACATAGTCAGAAACCGTTACTATTTCTGCAGCTTCATTTATTAAACTATATTTTTGCACCTCATCAATGAATTTGAGTCTCTGCTCTTTGATATTTTCTCTAATGTGCCAAATATATGGCCGCCCAGTATTACGAGCAGCTAAAGCTCCTACATATGTATGGCTAGAGTTAAGATGAATAAGTTTGATATGATGCTTTTTGATAAGTCTTTCAATTTTTCCAACAGCAACAGAATTCATAGATGGCTCATCGCCTTCTTCATCAATTGCCACCAACCCGCTTCTTGATTGAACAAAAGTATATTTAATGCAACTATCTCTCAGCATTTGCTCGGCGTTACCATATCCTGGCAAGACAACAAGTGTTTTGATTTTCTTATCCATCATCCCACGGCACAAATCAACCATGCAAAGAAATGCACCTGATGTAGTATTATTGTCAGAGGACATCATCAATACATCTATGTCGCCTTCAATATTATTCTTTGGAGTATGTAAATAATCTAATATATACCCCTTCTCCATATCAGAATACAACTCTTCATCAACAATTAAAAAATTATCCAAATTCCTTTTTTTTAATTCCTGTAATATCTGTCCATGGTTTTTAGACATTGTTGCAACTATAATCAAACAGTTCTTCGCATCATCATATTCATCAATACTATAAACTCTATATCCCATATAGTATTGATTATTGGTAGCTTTTGTGACAACAAAACCGACAACACTATTATCTAATTCTAGAGCTTTCATTCTCAATAAAACAAGGCTTCCAACCATTCCAGCGCCATAAATGATTACGTTTTTCTTTTCATAAATCAATTTGCTTAACTCTTTTTCAGTCATAAATCCCAAATCTCCGAGTATTCGAGTCGTCTTGAAAACTGCTTTCTGCAAGCAGTCCTTATCTCCAAATAATTATCAAATCCCTTTTCCTTAGCTTGGCAAACCATTTCCTTCAATATCTTATACAATCGCTCCATTTCACCCTTGGAAACAATTTGATCAAATCTTCCCTCCGGTAACATTGAAGTAAGAAAATTTTCATCTTCTTTTGAGAGAACTATACCGTTTCTTCTTATTGCATATTTTTGGATTTCTGCGAACTTCTCAACTCTTTGTTTTTTCCTATCTACAGTGAAGCGGCTTGTTTCATTCCCATTAATATTCCTCCAACATAGCATTACTTCTTTAATATTTGAAATAGATGCCACTTTGGAAAAATCAATCCAAAATAGATAATCCTCCATCCCACAACAATGATTCTTAAATCTGATGCCATTCTTTATCACAGTATTCTTTTTGAATAGCATAGTTCCATTTCCCAAGGGGTCATAAAACATCAGGCACGCCCTTACATATTTAGGATTTTGCAGAGTATCCTCTGACCATCCCGTAATATTATCGTATTCATCAATTACAGAATATCTTCCCCCTACTGCATCTATATCCGGATGATCAAGTAAATAGTGATACTCCTTCTCAAGTCGATCTGATGGTGCTATATCATCATCATCCATAAGTGCTATATATTCTCCGGATGCCATTTCTATACCACGATTTCTGGAATAAGATATCCCCATATTACAATCATTATGTACTAAATGTATTCTTTCATCTTTATACTTTTCCTTAATAATTCTGATAGTATCATCATTCCCACAATCATCTATAAGAATCAGCTCGAAATCCTCTAATGTCTGATTCATAATAGAATCTATCATCTTTTCAATATATTTCTCGGAATTATATACCGGCGTAATAATTGATATTTTATTCATAATGCCTCTCTAACTGTAACGCATTTTCGACACTAATTGAATATCCCCATCTAGCAGCATATCAAATACATCATAATATAATACTTCACCTCGCGCACATCTATTCACCAAATTGTATAAAGGTTCATCTTTTCTTATTTTTGATGAACCCACTGGTACTAGAAATTTCACATTCTTATTACTTTTTTCTCCAAAGAACACCTTCTTTTTATATGGAAGAGCGGAAAACTCATCAAAGTACTTCATGTTCTCATCATAAAACATTACAAATATATCATCCCAATTAATCCGAGTTTTCCTCTTGTTCCACTGATTAACAGCATCATCATAAGATGCGTAATGATTAAAGTACAGCTTGATATCACCACATTGAATTACCGGGTACATGATATCAATATCCTCATTATATTTCATTTTTATAAGCGACAGTTTTTCATTTACATAGTGTTCTGGATTTCTCAGAAACCTTATATAGTCATCAGGATTAAAAAACATATTTATAATCGGAGAATTGAAAGGCAATCCAAGAGTATTATATGTTATCCCTCCCCAACAATTCGGTGCAAATATCGTTGGAGTATGCTCTCGTAATCTCATATACTTTTCAAAGTTAAATCCAACAAATCCCATTACCTTATACGGAATTATTCTTTTGTCCTCATATCCCAACTCGCGAATCTCCTTACAAATACAATTATATGCCGGGTTGTCAGCCATTATAATAATCCTATCATATTGGCAAACAAGATTATTTGTTTTTAACTCCTCCTTTAACACAAAAGAATATCCAACGATTTCATTGTATATCCCATCATTGGATGTTACGTTCTCAACTACTATATCGCCTGTTAACTCATAATACTTCAAAAGTGGAAGATTTTTATGAAATATAAGACCACTTCCATAAACCAAACATTTCAGCACTTTTACAACTCCTCGACATTTGTGAGATACCAATATATTCTTTTATCATCAATGCCCAGTTCAACAAGGCTTTGAAACACTTTTTTCATTATTTCTATATTGTTTATTGCAATATACACTCCGTAATACGCCCAATCTAGAATCCTTTGAGGACTATTAACTATTATCTCCCTTGATACTTTCATTATTTCTTTGAAATTTTTATCAACCCATAAAACATTTTGGCTCATTCCCAATGTTTCTATAAATTCGTAATACGTCTTCCCAGCACCGCCTGCTCCATATAGCACGAAGTTCTCTCCCTCCGGTGGGATATTAAAGTAACGCATGAACAATTTTTTATGACGTATATACTTAATTCTATCCGTTCTGTTTACAGTTTCGATCGATGACTCAAAAATATCAGTTCTGCTCCCAGTTCTTTTTCTATAGTAAAACAATGTTTTAGGAATACAGACCACCTTTCTTCCAAGTTCTAAAATTGATAACCAAAAATCATAATCTTCAAGCCCATTTCTCATATCCTCACAATAACCACCAGTTAAAACCCAATCTGTACGCCTAAACATGGCAGTTGCAAAAATACAATTACATATAAGCATTTCTTGAATGGAGTATGGTCTAATTAACCACTCTCCACTCTCCTCACCAAATAATTCAGCCTTGCAATACACAATTCCTATATTGCAGTCTGATGAGAGAACATTTACAGCCAAAGAAACATAGTTTTCCGCAATAATATCATCACTATCCACTGGCAAAATATACTCTCCTGTTGCCCTTTCTATTGCGTAATTTCTTGCTATTGATGGACCACTATTATCTATGTGAAATACTAATACTCTACTGTCTTTCTCTGCCCATTCCTCACATAATTGTCTGCTACCATCAGTACTCCCATCATCCACCAGAACAATCTCAATATCACGGTAATCTTGAGAAACTACACTTTGCATCGTTTCATTTAAAAATGCTTCCGAATTGTAAACTGGTATAATTATTGAAACTTTCACTCGCAAACCACCAGCTTTCTCGATTTATATATACTATCCATATACATCTGGAGAATGGCCTGTACGGTTACGACCCTTCTACCTTGTTTATTATAAATATATTCTACGCTGTCGCTATCATAAATTGCGACCAATACCTGTCTGCTAGTATCATCATCATGAATGTCAAACACCCTCATCCCATTAATATAGACGCCACCATTATTTCCAAGTTTCTCGTCAATCCAGATAATTCTGTCCGTATATAGTTTTTTCAGCTTATCTACTATCCATATTCCCCAGAAACCGGCTCCACGCACCACAAGTTCATGTTCTAGCATTTTTTCAATGCACTTTGCCAAAACCGAATCATCAATCCATCTGCTCATGATTGCTTGCGTTTCTTCCTTGCAGGCTAAATCATTTGTCGTACTTAATCCTCCCAGAGAAAAATTGGCTTGAGTCTTTGATATATATCCAAATTGTATTTTGCTCATATAGCCTCGTAGCATCAACTCATAATCAGCTGCAATCCGATACTTCGTATCAAATTTTCCAATTCTATCATATACACATTTTTTTACAAATACAGTTGGATGTGGAATCACCATTTCAATACAGATTCTTTTTAGGTCACCTGCTTTCTTTGTTATTATTTTGGTTCCGTCAAATATATTAAAATCACCATAAATAATATCGCAATCGCTCTTTTGAAATGCCTCAATCACACTTTTTACACATCCTGTTTCGTACCAATCATCACCATTAATAATCCCAATTATGTCTCCAGACGCAAATTCGATACCTTTGTTTATGGCATCATATACACCAGTGTCATTTTCCCGAATGTATTTTGCAATATAACTCGAATACTTATTAACAATTGCATCTGTTCCATCGGATGATAGGCCATCAACTATAATATATTCTATATTGTTTTCATTTTGGTTTATTACTGAGAGAATTGTCCTCTCAATGGTAGATACACTGTTATAAACGGGTGTAATTATACTGATTTTTGGGTATCTATATTTCATAAACTATATCCTCCAACGAGAGAATGCAGGCATCGATTTTAGGGAGTAATTTTTCTTCAATCGAATCAAAAGAACTAATTGCAGTAACAATAACGGCATCCACTTCTGGCAGTGTATCGTCAGGGTGATAAACAGGCACTATAGAAAAAATGTGTGCTGCATTCATATCTATTCCATATTTCACCTCGATATCAAACGCACGAAGATCATCTAATAATGCATCACCCACATAATTCATTCCGTATATGGCAACTGTCTTTATCCCTTTATTCCTTAAGTAGTCTGCAACGTTTCTCCCCTTTATTTTCTGTCTAATCCACTGTTGCATTAATAGGAACAAAGAAAGGTGCTTATTAGAAAGAGCGGTTTCTGCACCTAGCTGCTTTTTAAACTTCTTATTCATAAGAGCATAAGATACAATCATCCCACACGTAAAAGTTAATATTCCAATCACAAATAATCCTCCTCGTTTTCTAACATTTTCATTCTTGTTCATTTATGAATAATCCCCTTTTTCCTATACTCTTCTAATCGATAAGATCTTCGTTGTGCTTTTTCAATCAATACATCATCCCACTTTTCTCCCCATTTATCTCCCCCCTTTGTGTTTATGATGCATATTATCAATTTTCTAATATAATCAGGTATACTTGTATTTATTATTCGAGTATTAATAAACATCCTCTTATATGAAGCCTTCTTATATCCCACAGTATTATGTTCTCGCACAATCAATTCCATAATCTTATTGAATGTGTACCCATAAGCATTAGGAAGATGTGTTTCATATACATCTCTATGTGTATGTGGCTGATCCACACAGCTTACAGCCTTATAGGCTGTTATTCCATACTTATACGCCATAAGTGATAGTATAGCTTGATCATGACGATGTTTCTTAAATCCATAAAGATTCTCTTTCCCGCACTCGTTAGGATCATCCGTAATTATTCTTCTGTCTTTGCTATACCGTAGCCATTCCTTGCAAAAAATCTCGCTTCTTCTGCTCTTTTTTAGAACAACGTAGCCTCCTGATACCATAATAGAATCGTATGCCTCGTCACAATCACATCCCATAAGAACAAAAGCATCTCGTTTGACCCAATCACGACAAGGAGCAATTCCCATGGAAAGAAAAATATCCTGTTTCTCATCATTCATCAATTCTATAATTTTTGAAATATGATCAACATATATTAAACCTGCATCAGTGTATATGACATAATCGCCATCGTTTACTTTTTCAAGTGTTTTAAGTAAAATGTATGGCTTCCATATCCAATATCCCGCTCCCCTTTGCCTAGACAGGATATCTGAATTATTCCGTCTAAAGTCAACATCAAGATCATCCGGACTATAGGCTATTATACAATCCGCTTTCCCTATATACTTTGCGGTTATAAGGTTTAATTTTTTTGACATCGAATAATTCTTATCCGAATAGCTTATTGCAATAACTCTATTCATATCCAAATCTTTCCTATATCGTTCATCAGGGCTCCTATGTAATCTAGAGCATTAAACTCAAAAAAGCGGAAATCCACCACTTCGTATTTTTCACTCCTGTTATAAGTATGAATTCCTATTACATTCTTCGTATTTCCTTGAACTTTCAAATCTTTATAACTGACTTTTTTTATTACCTTTTCTTCATAACAATTAGGACTTAGATTAATTACCTCAATAATAAATACCGCCTCTCCATAGCGATTACTACAGTCCTGTGCAATTCTATAAGTCTTATCTTCCTCTCGAATAAAATTCCCACCTGGTCTAGACAGCATTGAATCAGATGAAACAAACCTCCAATCCAATCTTTCAGTTGATTTTTCATCCCAGACCGCTTTGTATAGTCTACCCTTTTTTCCAACCATATATGTAAACAAGTAGTTTCTCTCATTATAATTAGTTAACAAAGTCGTATCAGCATAACATCCCTTATCAATGTAACGATCTTTATGCCAAACTTCAGGAAAACTACTCGATGTATAGTAGTACAAAAGCCCACTTTCAGAAGTCTCCGCCATAAGATGTATTCCGTTATTATCAGACCATATAAATGGATAAGACATATGTAAATCTTCCCTTATTACATCTTTCCAAACAACATCCTCTGGATTATCTAGATACTCACAATAAGCTATAACACCTTTTTGTAATTTGTAATCCCATTTTTCAACAAATACATACGTCCTCGAATTGTACTCATAAACAAATGGATCTGCAATCCAACCATCTTTAGGATTCTTCAATATTTGAAATTCACCATCAGTGGATAATATGCCTTTATATCGTTTTCGTATTCCAACTCTCCATTGAATCCAATGTCTTTTATAATTTCCCACTATTATATAAACCCCTTTTTATATCAGCACCTTTTTTCCAATAATAATTCTTATTTTTGTTTTCTCTAATAAACTCATCAAATGGTATTTCTGGTTCATATAGTATCTCACCATCATGCCATTTGCCTCTTTTTGAAACAGGTGGGAGTTTTTTGAAATCTCCATAAACTTGCGCAAGGACTTTTTCCATGTATTCTGGGGCTTTAAAAGTAGTGTTTTCAAACCTCACATCTTTTGTTTTTCCGATATATTTCTTATTAAATCTATAGGTTTTTATCAATCCCGAGTGATATAGAATTCCTATATCGCTTCCACCAGTTATTTCTCCAATTTGGCATATCTTGTCCATAAACTTACATAAATCCTTATATGAGATATATTTCTTTATACTCTCAATATATCGTGGATACGGATCTCCTCTTTCAGGTGCATAATAATTTGCACAACAACAAAAAAGAAAATCTCTGATTTTAAATTGAATACATCTGATTATTCTATTGTTAGGCACAACGTCAAGAGGATACAGGTCGACATATATCCCATTATTGTAAGGATAAGGGATATTTTCCAAAACGATCCCCGTTGTATTACTATTTCTTAACCTTGAATGCGCAATGTAATAACCTATATCCGTTTCATAGTTTTGCAAAAAATATGGATCCTTCAGTTCTTTTGTCGCAACTTTGCAAAAGCGACCATATTCACTCCTTGTAAAGCCAATATCCAAGTCATCATCCCACGGAATAAAACCCCCATGTCTAACAGCTCCAAGTAAGCTCCCCCAGACAATGAAATATTGAATTGAATGCTTTTCGCATATTCGCTTTACCTCTTCAGCCAATTCAAGCTGAATATTCCAGACTTTTTTTCTTTTTTCCGAAACGTTATATCCTGACCTAACTTCAGATTTAAGATTATCTAACATCTAATTCCAATTCCCTTCACCATACTTAAACAAGATCAGAAATAAGCACCCTTAAGTCATCTTTAATCCCTTCTTCTCTAACTAGATTACCACGCAAATACTTTCTTATTTCATCTGAATCGTCACATATATTCCTCACCTCAACTATTCTTAGCTTGTCATCAAGACATAACATTCTATTAATTCCCCTAGGCAAAAGAAATACGCATCCATCTGATATAGAAATCCAGCCTGTAAATAAGGCGTAATCTTTTGAAATTCGCTCGCACTCGACTGGAATGTCAAGAAAGATCTCCTTAAATTCATCAAATTCCTTATCAAGCATATAGCTTTCATTCCCATAGCCTGCCAAAGCAACAATCATTCCATTTATTTCTGCAATAGTCACAAACGGAAATGAGACTCCATTATCTGGTAGATCATATGTCTTAAAGTTTTCATTACTTATATCAAAAGAATACACGCAAGTGCTTCTACAATCCGTCAGCCACACCACATTATTACTCACCGAAATACTTCTTCCTTTAACACAACTAGGAAGGTCTATTTGTTTTGTCTCTCTCCCATTTAGAATTATTATTTTTTCGGAATTAAATACAGATAGAATTAGTTTGTTATCAATACAAGCGGAACTAAAAATGTCAAAAAACACGTTATCTTCTTTTGAGATAGCTTGAACCTGTTCCCAAAAGTATTTCTCAGGTATTATGGTTTCTTCTTCCTTCTTAAACCTCAACAATTCACATTTCTTAAAAGAAGGTATCAGCAATATTTGGTCTCCCAAATCAAATGCGTTTGAATAATTTACTACACCATCATCATTGTCTATTACACATAGAGCCCGCTGGCTCCAATCATCCATATTCACTATATGAATATGTCTTCCATAATGTGGGATGAATATAAGTTTATGATTATACAAGAATACGCGTCTATGAATGTTAATCTTTAATGAATCTTCATTCTCAAACGATAGTATTTTTCTAGTCGTCTTACTAGAAAGGTCATATTCAAACAATCCATTTCTCTCTTGCGCTGAGAAATACATCTTGCCATCACATATACAGCAATCATAAAACTGCAAGTTTTCCTCTATTTTTCCATCTTTATCCTCGTAAATCGTTCCAATAGTTTTTATCTCATTCATAATTGATTTTCTCCATTTTTAGTTGATATCATTGCATCACAGACATAAACATGCATTTATTATTACCTGGTGTTCCGCTAGGCCTGCCTAAATCATTTCGTGATTCTACTTTTGCTAATACTTCGACAAAAGAAAGCTCTCTTTTCTTTACATATTTTTCCAAAATACCATCTAGTTCTTCGCACGATTTAGCAAAAGTGGCTCTCACATATCCAAGTGTTTCTGCCAATTCCATCAGCCTTTTTTCTTTTAGCACCGTCGGCATTCCACCAACGGATTCATGTGCGCTATTATTTATAACTATATGAATTAGATTCTTCGGACAACAAGATCCAATCACCGCCATTGCGCCCATGTGCATAAGAGCAGCACCATCGCCATCAATACACCATATTCTTCTTTCAGGTTTCTGTAAAGCAATTCCTAACGCTATTGAAGAAGCATGTCCCATAGAGCCAACAGTAAGAAAGTCCTTTTCATGTGTTATCCCCATTTGTTCTCTTATTTCAAATAACTCTCTTGATGCTTTTCCCGTAGTGCACACTATAGGGTCTTCTTCTGAAAATTTAATAATTCTTCTTATAGCTTCTTCCCTAGTAATCTGATTATTGTTCTGATATATAATCTTCTCGTCATATGACAACGCACCTTTCTTTATTACAAAAGCCACCTGTCTTCCATCCGACAAGTTCTGTCTATAAACATTCATCGTATCGATCACATCTTTATCCTTTGTATTATTATCTATGACAAAATACGTGATATTCATATCATCAAGAAGCTTCAAAGTTATCTTCCCTTGGTATGCATGTTGTGGTTCATCATGTATTCCTGGTTCTCCTCTCCACCCAATAACAAATATAACTGGTATACCATAAACATCCTTGCTCAGTAATGATGCAATTGGATTTATAGCATTTCCTTCTCCCGAATTCTGCATATATACCACTGGCACCCTTCCAGTCGCCAGATAATACCCTGCAGCAATGGCAACGGCATTTCCTTCGTTAGCTGCTATAATATGATGTTTCGGATCTACTCCATATGTTTTAATGATACAGTCACATAAAGGTCTTAACAAAGAATCTGGGACTCCAGTGTAATAATCTGAACCAATTATCTCAATCAACCTGCTAGCTTTCATATACTCTCTACCTTCAATATGCGATAATACATTTTACGGATATCTTCCTCGTTCATTATCACAGGGCTGTTTCTCAATCGTTCCGCATTCACGCTTAATGTCATTTCTGAAACTTGTTTAGGCGTTGCAGATGGCGTATCAAGCTCAAGTGAATCAAAATAATGTCTTACCAATTCAACTGCATTGTTTATATCTTTGGCTCCTATAGACTCTGCGATTATTGAAAAAACTTTTTTTAGGTGATTTACACCTCTTGGATCCTTACATCTGTCTGCATTTTCTACTAACCATGGAAAGAGCTGATAATTGCAAAGCATAGCTGCGTGTCCATGTGCACATCCAAATAAACTCGTTATTTTATAACACATTGCATGACCTGCCGTTGTCTGTGAAATGTTTATCGCCTTTCCCGCCCAATGAGCAGCCATCTGCATTCCATAATTTCCATCACTTGTATTATCTAAATATCCTTTTCTGCTTTTTGCAAACAATTCCAAGGCATTTGCGCTATATCCTATGCTTTCTGGAGTACTATTAATTGACCACATAGACTCCAATGCATGTGATAGCGCATCCATCATAGTCGCTTTCCTCTGGTATTCTGGAAGGCACACTAGATTATCAGGATCCAACAATACACTCTCCGGTATACAATAATCACTTGTAATCGATTGTTTTTCGCCTTTGAAATATATCACAGCATATCTTGTTGCCTCAGATCCTGTCCCCGCTGTTGTCGGAATAACAAATAATGGGATTGTATTATTCGCTATTTCTTGCTGCAGATAATTTTTGCTATCATCCATCGTGCTAAAGATTTTAATACATTTTGCCACATCAATAGCCGATCCACCTCCAACAGCCATTACCGCATTACATTTCTCTTTATGAAATAATTCTATTCCCTCGACCACCGATTCGTATACTGGATTAGATTTGTAATGATTAAAGTAAACAACATCATTGTGTGAATCGATAATTAACCTAGGCTTATTAATATAAGGATATGCTGAGCCACACACAACAAGCACCCGTCTCCCCGACATCCACTTATTTAATTCATCATACTGATTATGACCATTTAGTATTTTTTGTTCCATTTTCATTCCTCAGGAATCAGATTTATTATCTCCTTAATGCTCATACACATATCATTACATTCCTTTGATCTGTGGTTTTCCAATATGCATTTTGCAGCTTCCTGCATTGCCGGAAATCCTGTTCTAGTAAGATGATTAGCATATATCACAATATTGGCACCTCGTGCCATAAAATCATCTTCATATACCTCATCAAATGAAGTAGGTACAACCACTATAGGTGTTTTAGCGTTTTCATTTCTAAATAATTCTAAAAAATCAAACACTTCAGCAGGATCTTTTTTTCGACTGTGAATCATAATTGCATCTGCCCCCGCCGAAACATAAGCTTTAGCCCTTAGAATTGCATCATCAATTCCTTTTTCTAGGATCAAACTCTCTATACGAGCGCATATCATAAAGCCATCAGATTTCTGAGCCTTTTTCCCAATACTTATTTTTTTACAAAAAGCATCTATATCTTCCTGTGTTTGCTCTACTTCTATCCCAAACAGACTATTCCGCTTTAGGCCCGTCTTATCCTCAATAATTACCATTGACACCCCCATTCGCTCCAGAGACCTTACAGTATAAGCAAAATGCTCCGACTTTCCACCGGTATCTCCATCAAAGATTATAGGTTTGGTAGTCACCTCCATTATTTCATCCACAGTTCTAAACCTGCTGGTCATATCAACAAGTTCAATATCCGGTTTCCCTTTTGCCGTTGAATCACAAAGTGAGCTTATCCACATAGCATCAAACTGATGTGGTTTACCATCTTTGTATATCACCGTTTTCTCAACAATCAGCCCTGTGATACCATTATGAGCTTCTAATGCTGTAATAAATCCCTTAATTTCCAATAATTTTTTCAAACTACTTCTGCGAACATCCGGAAGTGACATTTCTTCTGCCGCTCGCTTATCTATTTCATGATATTTGGGATCCTCTGCATACGGATACTCTATCAACCGCCCGCCATATGATGACAGAATAGATGTTACCTCATCACGTATAGGTTTTTGAAAGCCCGCCTTCCAGTCATCTCCATGAACAACAAAGTCAGGTTTTATTCTCTCGAGGTTTTCCCTATATGATAAAGTGTTCTGATCCACGACATCATATACGCCCTTTATATTCATAAATAATTTCTTACGCTCAGATGCCGGAACGAGAGGATACCTCTTATAAGATGCCACTGCTTCATCTGTCATGACACCTATTATGAGCTTTCCAAGCCTTTCTGCCTTCTTTATTATCGAAATATGCCCTCCATGGATCATATCCGACGAAAAGGACATATATACTGTTCTCGATTCAACTATCTCGAGCTGATCTGTAATAACTGCTAAATCATCGGCATTATCTATTTCCCCGCAAAGAAGATTCCTGATATCTAATGGATAAATATTGGCTTTTCCATTCAATTCATTAAGGGCATGCTCTGCATATACCTTTCTATTCCCAGATTCACAATAAGCACATATACTCTTTAGCCATAAATTCCAACTACTTCTATTGATTTTATATAGAGGTTGAGCTGTCAAAGAATTATTGAAAAACTCTATTCCAACAGCCGTAATGATTCCGTTTTCAATCACAGCTTTGAAATCTTTCTCTGGAAGAGACTTAGTAGATGAAACGACCATACACGATTCATCGAATTCTATAACCCTGTCAATAACCTCGTTTTCGAATACAAGATCCCCATGCATTATTATTATGTCATCATCCAAAAACTCCCTTGCACAATAAATACTGTAAATATAATTTGTATCCTTGTAATCAGGGTTATTAACATATGTAATATGAATGGGTAAATTAAGACTCTGGCAGTATTTTATTAGCACAGAATCATATCTGCCTGTTGTCATCACAATTTCATCTATCCCAGCTTCTGCAAGTTGCGATAATTGACGTGAAACTATCGTTTCTGTAGGTGATATTTCCGTCATACACTTTGGGTGTTCTGAAGCCAAAACCCCCATTCTAATTCCCATGCCTGAATTCAAAATAAGTGCTTTCATAAAAATAATTCCTTATATCTAATCATCATCAACAGTATCTCGCTGTGCAAAACACGGTCGCATTCTCATACGTTTCAAAATGCCACGCTATATCCGCTTCAATTCGATTTGCAAACATTAAAAATAGTTTACACTCATCACCATTTTCTAAATAGCTACGAAAATATCTGAACCTTTGTTTCCGCGCAAGCTTTTTAAGCGTATCCAAAATGCTATCTGTGTTTACTTTTCCGGACTCGTGAACAATCATGTTTTATCTCCCGTACGTCTTTATATCTATTAAGGTCTATGTCATCTGGTAGTGCTTCCATACTTGATGATTCTTGCCAATCTGGGACAACGTTCCTGTAACTCGCGGACAACGTTCCCGAAATATACGGACAGCGTTCTCGTATTATCCGGACAA
>AUXO012982379.1_pt1 | contig 14963 bp, 16 predicted proteins | sample 768731 | NCBI WGS metagenome assembly AUXO01 (sample SAMN02715735, study PRJNA202380) | gut metagenome | biome: sheep rumen | host: Ovis aries | place: New Zealand: Palmerston North
GAGGACGCCCTCCTCACGAGCGAACTCGAGTACACCAACGAGGAATACGCCATTGCAAAGATTGCAGGCCTCAAGATGTGCGAAAGTTACAACCTGCAGTACGGCACCAACTATCTCGCCGTGATGCCCACGAACCTTTACGGCCCGAACGACAACTTCCACCTGGAAAACAGCCACGTGATGCCCGCCATGATGCGCAAAGTGTACCTCGCAAAGCTCATCCATGATGGTGACTGGGCAAGCATCAAGGTCGACATGGACAAGCGCCCGGTCGAAGGCATCAATGGCAACGCCTCCCAAGACGAAATTTTGAAAGTCCTCGCAAAGTACGGCATCGAGAACAACAAGGTGACCCTCTGGGGAACCGGCAAGCCGCTCCGCGAATTCCTCTGGAGCGAAGACATGGCCGACGCATCGGTACATGTGCTGTTGAACGTGAATTTCAGCGACATCATCGGCATCGAAAAATATTCCAGCGTACATTACGGCGCAAGCGTCGATGGCGCAGTGGACCGCAACCACAGCGCTGGCCGCGGCGGTGCCATCCCGAAGCTCGGTGAAATCCGCAACTGCCACATCAACGTGGGTACGGGCAAGGAACTCACCATCCGTGAACTCAGCGAACTCGTCGTGAAGGCGGTCGGTTTCGAAGGCGAAGTCGTGTTCGACGCGAGCAAGCCCGACGGCACCCCGCGCAAGCTCATCGACGTGAGCAAGCTCCACAGCCTCGGCTGGACACACAAGGTCGAAATCGACGAGGGCGTGCAGAAGTTATTCGATTGGTACAAGGAATCCCTGAAGGCATAACATTTATGGCCGTCTGTGTCATCCTGAGCGGAGCGCAGCGAAGTCGAAGGATCTAGGAAACTTAAAACATGACAAAACGAAACGTAGCACTCATCACAGGCGTCACCGGCCAAGACGGTTCCTACCTGTCTGAATTCCTTTTAGCCAAGGGCTACGAAGTCCACGGCATCATCCGCCGTTCTTCGGTAGACTACCGCGAACGTATTGCCCACCTCGAGGGAAAGCCGAACTTCCATTTGCACTACGCCGACATGGGCGACTCCATGAGCCTCGTGAAAGTTGTGGGCAAGGTCCAGCCGACCGAAATCTACAACCTTGCAGCCCAGAGCCACGTGCAGGTCTCGTTTGACTCCCCGGAATTTACCGCCGACGTTGACGCTACAGGAGTGCTCCGCGTACTGGAAGCCGTGCGCACCAACCATTTGGAAAAGACTTGCCGCATCTACCAGGCGAGTACCAGTGAACTCTACGGCAAGGTCGAAGAAGTCCCGCAGAACGAGAACACCCCGTTCCACCCGTACAGCCCCTACGCCGTGGCCAAGCTTTACGGCTTCTGGATTGTCAAGGAATACCGCGAAGCCTACAATATGTTCTGCTGCTCCGGCATCCTCTTCAACCACGAATCTGAACGCCGCGGCGAAACATTCGTGACCCGCAAGATCACGCTTGCCGCCGCCCGCATTGCCCAGGGCAAGCAGGACTGCCTGTTCCTCGGCAACCTCGATAGCCTCCGTGACTGGGGCTACGCCAAGGACTACGTGGAGTGCATGTGGCTCATTTTGCAGCACGACAAGCCCGAAGACTTCGTTATCGCGACCGGCGTTCAGCACACCGTCCGTGAATTTGCGACGCTCGCGTTCCACCACGCAGGCATTGAACTCCGCTGGGAAGGCGAAGGCGTCCATGAAAAGGGCATCGACGTTGCTACGGGCAAGACCGTTGTGGCCGTGTCCGAAGATTTCTACCGCCCGACTGACGTGGTGAACCTCTGGGGCGACCCGACCAAGGCGAGGGCCGAACTCGGCTGGAACCCGCAAAAGACGACGTTCGAGCAGCTCGTGAGCATCATGGTCGAAAGCGACATGCGCAAGGTCGCCGCCGACGATGCCGCAAGCCGCGTCCGCACGAACCTGGCCGAATACTTGGAAAAAGGTTTGGTGAAGTAAGAGGGAATGGTGGTTGCTTTTGAACGATATATTTTAGTCAAGGCAACCGCCTTATTTGTCATTCCCGACTTGTTCGGGAATGTTTTTTGTATATTCAACCGTTTGCAAAATGGTGAATATTGCAAACCGTTGGTGACTCTGTATAGGGCGGCGAGGTAATGACTAGTAATATTTCTTCAAATAATAAAACCCTAGCAAAAAACACTCTTTTTTTGTATTTCCGAATGTTACTTACTATGCTCATCGGATTATACACAAGTCGAGTTGTTATCAATGTTTTGGGGATATCAGACTATGGTATATACAATGTTATTGGTGGAATAGTTGCGATATTCGCCTCATTAAATGGTGCTATGGCGTCTGCGTCATCTAGGTATATAACTTTTTATATAGGTAGAAATGATCAAACGCAGCTTAAACATATTTTTTCAATATTGGCCTTGTTTCATATATTTATTGCGGTAATCATTTTATTACTTTGTGAAACTATTGGTTTATGGTTTTTCTATGAAAAGATGCAAATACCTTCAGACCGAATGAATGTTGCTTTTTGGCTTCTTCAATTTTCGTATGCATCTGCTTTTTTGTCCGTTATAAACACTCCTTATACATCACTTATTGTTGGACGTGAAAAAATGGATATATATGCATATATATCTGTTTTTGATTCTTTAGCAAAGTTGATTATTGTTCTTCTTATATCTTATTCCCCTATTGATAAACTTCTATTTTATGGTTTTTTCCTTTTTGTAATACAATTTGTTGATTTTATTCTTTATAGAGTTTATTGTAGACGACGTTTCCCGGAAAGCATAATGACGTTAAATATAAATAGAGGGATTGTAAAAGAAATAATATGTTATTCAGGCTGGTCTTTGTTTGGAAATTTGGCTTTTGCGGCGAATACACAGGGCGTAAATCTTTTGTTAAATATGTTTTTTGGACCTGTTGTAAATGCTGCAAGGGGTGTTGCTGTTCAAGTGAATAATCTAATAAATTCTTTTGTATCTAATTATCAAATGGCGTTAAATCCGCAAATAGTCAAAAATTTTGCAAGTGAAAATTTTAATAGAATGCATACCTTGATGTTTGCTAGTGCAAGATATGGCTATTTTCTTCTTTTTTTTATTATGTTGCCAATTTTTTTTGAATCCGATATATTGCTTAAGTTGTGGCTCAAAATAGTACCTGAAGATACAGTAGTATTTTTACGATTGATCCTTTGCACTTGTTTGATAAATTGTTTGGCGAATTCTTGGACAGTTGCTGCTGGGGCTATAGGAAAAGTGAAGAAATTAAATATAATAGTAGGTTCTCTTTTGTTGGCTGTTATTCCTATTTCGTATATTTTTTTTAAAATCGGTTTTTCTGCATTAACTGTTTTTCTTATACATCTAGTTATTACTTTCTTTTGTCTTGTAATAAGAGTTTTGTTGTTTTACAAGGAGATTAATATGAAAATGGCAAGTTACGTAAAACAAGTAATCATTCCGATATTTTGCTCATCTGTAATCGCATTAGTTTTTCCTTTCGTTGTCTACTTGAATATGAATCAATCTTGGACGCGTTTTTTTATTATTACTGCAGTATCCTTTTTTTGGTCTTTTGTTTGTATATGGTGTGTTGGTTTAAAAAAAGAGGAACGTTCTAGTTTTTTAATCTTTTTAAAAAAATTATTGATAAATCACACATCTTTTTTTAAAAAGATGCAAAAAAAAGGAAAGTTTAATGTTTGAACAAAAATGTTTTTGTGCTCAATATAAAGGGCCTGAATTGTTCAAGTCAACATCTGGGGGTGTATTTTTTGCTTTTGCAAAATATATAATAGAAAAAAGAGGTTGTGCATGTGGAGCTGCTTTTGATCAAAACTTGGTGTTAAAACATTGTTGTGTCGATAATCTTGAAGGTTTGCATATGTTACAGGGTTCAAAATATGTTGAGAGTAATTTTGTACATATTTTACCAGAAATTAAAAAAAAACTTGAAGAAGGTCTATTAGTTTTATTCTCTGGAACACCTTGTCAAGTTGCTGCGGTTCGTTCACATTTTAAAGAAAAATATTCTAATCTATTATTGATCGATATATTATGTCATGGAACACCGGATTATAATCTTTTTAAAAAATATATTGAATGGAGAGAATTCAAATGGAAGGCTAAAATATTAAGTTTCGAGTTTCGAAATAAAATGGTATCACCATGGGGAGGTATTCCAAAGGCTTATGTAAAGACAACGAAAGGTGAAAAAATAATCCCGGCAATTTGTGACCCTTATTATTGGGCTTTTCTTAATGGACATTTAGCGAAAAAAAATGTTATTCGTGTAGATATGCTTCTGTAAATCGTGTAGGTGATATTACTGCTGCAGATTTTTGGGGATGCCATGAATTTTTTCCGAATTTCCCTTATAAAAAAGGGGCTTCATGTATTTTGGTTAATTCTGAAAAAGGAATGAAATATTTTAACGCTATAAAGGACCAATTTTTTTTGAAGGAAGCTTCAATTGATTTAGCAAAAAAATATAATTATCAGTTTAGTCGACCGTTAGTTTTTTCTATTCAACAGGAAAAAATATATAGTATGATAAAGGACACATCAGATTTTTCTTCTGTGTTACCTTTTTGTGGCCATCGCTCTATGTTTTTTTATTATTATTCAAAACTAAAGTCTATCTTTTCTGTAATATATTTAAAAAGAATATTAAAAAAGGTATTAACAAAGTTGAAAAAGAAAAAATGAAAATAGGAATTCTTACTCTCGTACCTTATGATAATTATGGAGGAATCTTGCAAGGGTTTGCTTTGCAGACAGTTCTTACGAGACTTGGTCATGATGCGTCCATAATGAATACGAAACTTTATAATTATTTACCGATTAAAAGCAAATTGAAAAATTCTGTATTGTGGTTGATAAGACGATATATATTGGGAAAAAAGGAGTTATCATGTATCAATCCTTTGTTATATCTTGATTATCGAGTGAAATTAATAAAGCCTTTTATAAAAAAACATGTAAACCTTACGCGAAAATTTTATTCTAAGAAGGATTTAGAAAATTTTGTCATATCAAATCATTATGAAGCTTTTGTTGTTGGTAGCGACCAAACCTGGAGACCGTCTCTAAGTCCTGATTTATATCATATGTTTTGTGATTTTATTCCCAAAGAATTGCAAATTAAACGAATTTCTTATGCTGCATCTTTTGGTGTTGATAAAAATGAATTTTCGCAAAAACAGCTAAATATTTGTAAACCATTATTGCAACGGTTTAATAAGGTGTCTGTTCGTGAAAAATCTGGCGTTAGAATATGCAAAGATTATTTTGACGTGAATGCGACTCAAGTGCTTGATCCAACAATGCTGCTTGACAAAGAAGACTATCTTCATCTGATTAAAGGGTATGTCCCTTTTAACAAAAAAATAGATCTTATGCAGTATGTTTTTTTCTTTAATGATGATGAACGAAATGTAATAAAAAAGGTATCCGGTATTTTAGGTGTAGAGCCTGTAAACTTAATGACTCAAAGATTTTTATCTCAAGTATATAAAAGAGAGCAATTAAAAGAGGCTCAATTTATGCCTGTCGAAGAATGGATTTATGGGTATAGTAAAGCTAAATTTGTTATAACTGATTCTTTTCATGGAACTGTTTTTTGTATTATTTTTAATGTCCCTTTTATTTGTGTTTCTCCGGTTGCTGTAACAAGATTTAAATCACTGTTGTCTACCTATGGATTGGAAAATCGTCTTGTTATGTCTACAAAAGATGTTACAGAAAATTTGGTTTTAAGTAAAATTGACTGGAATAGGGTTAACGAAATTAGACAAAAGTTAAAAACAAAATCCATCGATTTTTTAAAAGAGGCTTTGTCATAATATGAAAAAATTCGATTATCTTATTGTTGGGTCTGGTCTTTTTGGCGCGACATTTGCTTATCGTGCTACTAAAAGTGGTAAAAAATGCTTAGTCATTGACAAACGTCCACAACTTGGTGGCAATGTTTATTGCGAAAAAATTGAGGGGATAAATGTTCATAAGTATGGCGCGCATATTTTCCATACGAGCAATAAATATGTGTGGGATTTTGTCAACTCTTTCGTTGAATTCAATCGCTATACGAATAGTCCCATTGCAAATTATAAAGGCAAGCTTTATAATCTGCCCTTTAACATGAACACGTTCTACCAGATGTGGGGCGTTACTACTCCGGCAGAAGCAAAGGCAAAAATCGAAGAACAGAAAGCCGAAGCCTTAGCGGCATTGAATGGTCGTGAGCCAACAAACCTCGAAGAACAGGCGTTAGTTTTGGTGGGTAAGGATATTTTTGAAAAGCTCATTAAAGAATATACAGAAAAACAATGGGGTCGAGATTGTAAGAATTTGCCTGCTTTTATTATAAACCGCTTGCCGGTTCGAATGGCTTTTGATAATAATTATTTCAATGATAAGTACCAAGGAATCCCAATAGGAGGCTATAATAAGCTGATTGAGGGTTTGCTTGAAGGTGTTGATTGTAAAATGGAAACAGATTTTTTTAAAGAATATAAGGACTCGTGGCGAAATGATGCTGAAAAATTAGTTTATTCAGGAGCTATAGATGAATATTTTGATTATAAATATGGAAAGTTGGATTGGCGTTCAGTTTACTTCAAAACAAATATTTTAGATTGTTCGAATTATCAGGGAAATGCTGTTGTTAATTATACGTCGCGTGATTATTCTTATACACGAATTATAGAACATAAACATTTTGAAATGTTTGGATCAGCTGTTTACGATTGTCCTAAAACGGTTGTTTCTGAGGAGTATCCTGTGGAGTACAAAGAAGGGATGGAACCATATTATCCAGTAAATAATGAGAAAAATAATGCGTTAGCAGATAAGTACCGCTTGTTAGCCTTGCAAGAAAAAAATGTTATTTTTGGAGGTCGTTTAGGACTTTATCAATATTTTGATATGGCTCCGATTATTGAATATGTGTTAAATATGAAAATGTGAAGAAGCATATGACTAAGTATCAAAAGATTTATGTTTTAGCTCCTTATGGAGGTCAGACTGGTGGTGTTGAACTTTGCCATCAGTTGGTGGATTATCTTCGAAAAAAGGCTCAGAATGCTTTTATTGTGTATATAGATACATATTGTAGACCGGCATTACAGCAGAATGTTACCAAATATTATGAAAAATACGAAGTAAAAACATCGAATGCTATTGATGATGATCCTTCGAATTTGTTGGTTGTACCAGAAGTTTTTTTTGATGCTGTTATGATTTACACAAAAATCAAAATAGCATGCTGGTGGATGTCTGTAGACAATAGATATAATAGAGCTACTTTGATGCAACAGCTTATATTTAAGAAAGGAATTCTTGAAAAAGTAAGATGTATAAAGAATTGGCTAAAACGTGGAATGAAAAGTGTTTGTAAAAATGATAATGATATTTTGAAAAAAAATGATGATCGTTTGATTCATCTTTATCAATCAACATATGCTCAGCATCACCTATACAATCAAAATTTTTCAGTAGTATTGCCTCTATCAGATTTTATTAATACGGAACTTGCAGGTAATCCCCAAAATGAAAAAAATAATATAGTTCTTTACAATCCCGCAAAGGGTCTTAAATTTACAAAAAAAATTATTTCTAGGTTGCCTAATGTTAAGTTTATTCCGCTTAAGGGATTGACTCGAATACAGTTAAAAGAATTGTTAGAAACCTCGAAATTGTATATAGACTTTGGAAATTTTCCTGGAAAAGATCGACTTCCTCGTGAAGCGGTTCTTAATGGCTGTTGTATAATTACTGGAAGGGAGGGTGCATCATATTTTTATGAGGATGTTCCAATACGTGCTTTTTATAAATTTGATGTGAAAGAATCTAATTTAGCAGTTATTACACAAAGAATTCTTTATGTTTTAAATCATTATGAACAGTGTGTAAAAGATTTTGATGAATATAAATTAAGGGTTTCTAGGGAACAGAACTTATTTTACGATGAAATTGAAAGGATTTTCTTGTGATTGCAACCATTATTGTCGGATATAAAAATGATGATTTGAGCATTTCGTATATACGGAATGAACTCTCTAAAATAGATGTCGAAAATCTAGTTGTTCTTGTTAATAACGCTTCTACTGATGAGAGTAACAAACATCTGGCGGGTGAATTGGGGGGGGATGTTGTTTGTGATATTACGAAACCTATAGATTCATCAAAGAAATTTTTTGTTATAGATTCAAAAGAAAATCTTGGCTTTGCTAGGGCGAATAATTTAGGTGTTGAATTTGTAAGTAAACATTTCCCCAAAATAGAATATCTTCTTTTTTCTAATAATGATATAAAAATTGTTGATAAAAACGTTGTTGAGGTTATGATTGAAAAATTGGAGCATATTCCTGATATTGGAATTATTACTCCAAATATTATTGGAGTAACAGGAAAAAGACAAACTCCACAAAAAAAGCCTTATTTATTTCGTGTTATATGTAATTCGTGGATTGGTCTGATAAAGAAATATTTTTTCAAAAATGAAAAAAAAATTACATATGCGGAATTGGCTTCTGAGGGCTTTCATTATACTTTTGCAGAATGTTTTTTTATGTCGCGTATGATTGATTTTAAAAAATGTGGAATGTTTGATCCTGCAACATTCCTTTATGCAGAGGGCTTGTGCTTGAGCGAACGGATGCTGAAAGTTGGGTTGCGCTACTATTTTGCTCCTGAGGCGACGGTTATTCATGAAAATGGAACTACAACGACAAAATCATATAATTGGGCAAAAATCGGGTTAATGATGACCGAAGCTAATAATCACTATTATAAAGCCTATCGCCATTATCCTAATTATATGTTGAAACTTGCTATTTTTTCTACAAAGATTTATGGGTGTTTGTTAAATTTAAAAAAATATTTTAATTCAAAAAAAAGAAAAAAAATATGGGAAAATTAATACACTTTGTATTGAAAGTCCTGCAAAAAATATATCAGAAGACGATGCCGAGTCATCGTTCAACTTATGTAATGCCAGAGGATGTTGGGCTTTCAGTTGAACAAAGTTCTGATATTATATTCAGTAAATTAAGTTCTGATGCTCCATGCATGATTGCGAGATTTGGAAGTACGGAGCTTCAAGCTATCCAGAATTGCCTAGCCGTAGAGTCTTCTGAACACAGTGCTTTAAAATATATACGAGGGCAACAACCCCAGTGGTGGTGGATGGATTCTGCAATCAAACAACTTGAACGGTGGTCTGGTTTTTTCCCTTCAAATCCGGAAACGATTTCTAGGTTTACAAGGCTTATGATTGAGGATTCCAAGGAGTTAGATGTTTTGGCTCTTTGGATAGGGCACGAAAAAGCTATGCCTCTACCGCAACATTGTAAATTCATTCATTTACTAATGTTGGAACCATATTGGTCTTCAAAGCCGTGGTCGAAAGCTTTAGAGGGAAAAAATGTTGTTGTTGTACACCCGTTTGCTGAACTAATCGAGAATCAGTATTATAACCATAGAACGGAATTGTTCGATAATCCGGATGTTTTACCTAATTTTAATTTGAGAACTGTCAAAGCTGTTCAATCATTGGGGGGGGAGTGTGAGTTTAATGACTGGTTTGACGCTCTTCGATGGATGGAAAATGAAATTGATAAACAGGATTACGATATTTGCTTAATTGGTTGTGGTGCTTATGGCTTTCCTTTGGCAGCGCATTGCAAAAGACAGGGGAAAAAAGCGATTCACATGGGTGGGGCTTTGCAATTGTTATTTGGTATTAAGGGAAATAGATGGGAAAATCCGAATTATTGCAAAATATGGCATATGAAACCGGAAGATTTCTATTTAAAAATGCTTTCGAATAAAAATTGGGTTCGACCGGATAATTATAGAACAGAAAGAGCTGAAAAAGTTGAAGGCGCTTGTTATTGGTGACGTATGGATCGTTTAGTAAAATTGATTCCGTTTTTTATCGTATTGCTCACTTTCCCATCTGTTGCTCAATGGGTTGAATTGCCTATTGGCAACACTACAGTTTGGTGGGTAACGGAATTTTTTACTCTTTATGCTTTCTATCAATTAAAAAAACAATACTATCGAGGGGTTGAATATCCCAAAGCAATAAAATTTTTCCTCATTTGGGTCATAGTTTCTGCCGTTTATGGTTGCTTTATGGCGGATTATTATTGGGATAAAAAATTGTTGATCAATAATTTGATGATATACTTAATGGGGGTGTCCTTTTTCTATTTGTCAATACCTGAAAATATTTCAAAAATATCTCGACAATGGTGTTGTTTTGCAATTATCGCATTTTGGTTTTTTCTTCCGTTTATGCAACTTGAAGCTCCTGGAAAATTTTTATCACCATTTGCATTTCTTGTGATTTTTTGGCCGTTCTATGAAAAAAAATGGAAGATTGTTGTAGTCTTTTTTTCTTTGGCTGTTTTTATATATGGTTCTTTTGGGGCCCGTAGCACGGCAATTCGATTTGCGTTTGCTATATTGCTTTCGTTTGTTTTTTTGAAGATTGATGTTTTCTCTTTACGAGTTATAAAAAAGGTTACTTGTTTATTATTTGTTGTTCCTTTTGTTTTATTAATTTTAGGTTTGACGGGTATTTTTAATATCTGGAAAATGGATGATTATCTAGGAGATAAAGAAGTTCTTGTTACGGGTAGTTACTCAATGGCTGGTAATAATACTCCAAGTGAAAATTTAAAATCTGATACGAGAACTTTTATATATGAAGAAACCATATCTAGCGCTATAAGGCATAATTACATAATTCAAGGGCGATCACTTGCTCGTGGATACGATTCCCCGTTTTTTTCATGGATGGCAGATTTGCAGTTTAATGGAACTCCATACCATAAAGGAGAACGTCAGAGTAGTGAGGTCTCTATTTTGAATGTCTTTACTTATATGGGCTTGATAGGAGTTTGTTTGTATGCCTTGATTTTTTTGAATGCAATTCAAAATGTTTTCAAGTATTCCAATAATAAATGTATGTATGTTATTGCTCTTTACGTTTCTTTTCGTTGGGCGTTTGCGTGGATGGAGGATTTTACACGATTTGATTTGAATAATCTTTATCTATGGGTTATTCTGTCAATGTGTTACTCCCCATATTTTTTACGGATGACTGATTTTGAATTTAAAATATGGGCGAAAAATATTTTGTTGCCATCTAAAGTATAGGAACGCGTAAAAATGATTTACCATATTTATAAAACGATCAGATTGATTTTTAGTAAACTTACTTGTATTACAAATCATTGTATTACATGGTTGAAGTTTAAAGGGAATAATGTATCATTTTCGTCTTTTAAAACGGGCGGAACGCCTTATGTTATGGTTGCTCGTGGTGGAAAAATGTGTATTGGAAAAAATTTTGCGATGAATAATGGTATTAAGCATAATCCGATTGGTTGCCCACAACCGTGTACATTTTTTGTCGATCGCACTGCAACTTTATCTATAGGGGATAATGTTGGAATTAGCCAAACGGCCCTTGTTGCTATTGATGATATCTCAATTGGAAATAACGTGAAAATCGGAGGTGGTGTATGTATATATACAACAGATTTTCATTCTCTTGATCCTAATGTAAGAAAATCAAAAGATGATATGAAAAATAGAACTAAAAAGCCTGTCGTCATTAAAGATAATGCATTCATTGGTGCACATTCGATTATTCTTAAAGGTGTTACTATTGGTGAAAATTCCATTGTTGGTGCAGGTAGTGTAGTGACCAAGAATATACCTGATAATCAAATATGGGCTGGAAACCCTGCGAAGTTTATAAGAAACGTATGAAAACAATAGCCGCACTCCTTACAGTCTTTAATCGCAAAGAAACAACTTTGCGCTGCTTGGATAATCTTTTTAAGCAATTTATTCCACAGGATTATTCCTTAGAAGTTTACTTGACAAATGATGGGTGTACTGATGGTACGCCAGAAGCGGTTCGGGTACAGTTTCCGCTGGTAAACATAATAGATGGCGATGGAAGCCTCTTTTGGAATCGAGGTATGTGGACCGCTTGGGATGTTGCAGCCAAGACTAAAGAGTATGATTTTTATCTTTGGCTCAATGATGATACTTTCCTTTATGATGGTGCCGTAGAAAAATTACTTACCACTTCTCAAAAGTTCAAAGACCAGGCTATTGTTGTTGGTGCTTGCCACGATACTACGACTCATTCGAAAATAACTTATGGTGGTCGGAATAGAAATGGTATTGTGTTGCCGGATGGAAATGATGCCGAAATCAAGCATTTTAATGGTAATATAGTTCTAGTGCCTAGATATGTATATGAAAAACTAGGGAATTTGGATTATTATTATAGCCATTCAAAGGGGGATTTTGACTACGGAATCAGGGCTCAAAAAATTGGAATCAAAATGATTCAATGTGGAATCGTTCTTGGTGCATGTGATGTCCACCCCAGAATAGATAAGTGGTGCGATCCCGAGATTCCGTTAAAAAAACGATGGAAATATATGAACAAGCCGAATGGGATGCCTCCAAAAGAAACTTTTCATCTTGAAAAACAGACGAATATTGTTTTAGCCGCAGTCCATTTTGTAACTGTATATATTCGTTGTTTGTTCCCTATATTATGGAATCATAAAATTAAAGGATAGATGCTAATGTTGTATGCTCCCATAGTCATTTTCGCGTTTAATCGTTTGGAACCTTTAAAACGATTAATAGCTTCTTTATTAGAAAATGAAGAGGCTAAAGAAAGTGACCTTTTTGTTTTTGTTGATGGTGCGAGAGGGGGAAAAACTAACGAAAAAGAGCTCGTTGAAAATGTTCAAAAATATGCTGAATCAATTTCTGGTTTTAAAAGCGTTCGTTGTGAATTTTCATTGCGTAATATGGGCTTGGGGCCAAGCATAATTTCTGGAGTGACTCGTGTCATAAACCAATATGGTCGAGTTATTGTGTTGGAAGATGACCTTGTTGTGTCGAAGAATTTTTTGGCGTTTATTAATGATGGATTAAGATTGTATGAATGTGAACAGAATGTTTTTTCTATTTGTGGTTATAGTAATCGCGTGAAAAAGCCTTCTGATTATTTATTTGACTCGTATTTCTGTACCCGTTCTTCTTCTTGGGGGTGGGCTACATGGGCAGACCGATGGAATTCCGTAGATTGGGAATTAGAAAATTGGGATAAATACAAATCGATGAAGCGATCCTTTAATAAATGGGGTGGTTCGGATTGCTTTAAAATGCTTAATGATTGGCGTATCGGAAAAAATAAATCCTGGGCTATTCGTTTTTGTTTTGCTCAATTTTTGCAAAACAAGGTTTCTCTTTTCCCTATTGTTAGTAAAGTTGCAAATTTTGGATTTGATGGGCAAGGGACCAATTGCAAAAAATATAGTCGCTTTAAATGCGATTTTGATAGGGGCGATAATAAAGAATTCGCTCATCCACAAACTTTTGATATCAACAAGAGTCTATACAAATCAGTAATGTCTTATAATTCATTGTTGATAAGATTGTGGAGCCGATTTAGATACATTATTGATAGGTGATTTTATAGGAGTCCATATGCTAAAATTTTTGATATTAGTATTGTCTTTACCTAAAGTTCTCTTATTTAATTTAAGATATTTGCCGTTTAAGCAGGCTGTTAAATTGCCTATATTCATCAAATTTGATACGAAGATAAATGTTCCTGGGCGGATTGTATTACAAAATAATTCTGTAAGAACAGCCATGATTAGAATAGGTTTTCACGAAGTTCCTACAAAGGATGTTTCTCGTGCGATTCTTAATATAAAAGGTAAACTAATTTTTTTAGGAGATGCGCATATTGGTTGCGGCTCTATTATTCATGTTGCGAAGGATGGAACATTAATTTTGGGGAACAATTTTGCAATTTCTGCCCATACAACAATTAACTGTTATAAGTCAATTTCATTTGGGAAAGATATCCAGTTTTCTTGGGATTGCCTTGTTATGGATTGTGACACTCACGAAATTTATGATGAAAATCATAATGTTATAAATCTTCCAAAAGAAATCATATTTGAAGATCATATTTGGATTGGTTGTGGTGCGACAATTCTAAAAGGTGCTTGTGTTCCCTCTGATTGCGTGATTGCTGCACACAGCTCAGTTACGCAAAAACAATTTGAAAAATGCACAATTATTGCAGGTGCACCCGCAAAGTCGGTAAAAAAAATTGGAGGATGGAAACTGTGATGCTTTGCATCCTCCAAGGTCGGGCATGGTAGGCTGCTTATGGGAAATGCCTTGGTTTCATTTTTGATGTTGCGTGCGACGCTTTTGAATTTCTTCCAGAGGGATGCCCGAAATGGAGGAAATTTCTTCGTCAGTCAATTTTGTTTTTTCAAACATGGCATCGACCATTTCAAGCTTTACTTTTTCCTCTCTTTCATGAATTTCGTATTCGTAAGTCATATACCTGCTCCTTATGAGAGTATCATCTTTGTAAAAAGATACTTGGTCGTTTATTGTTCGAGTCTCATGGGTGTCCGCATTCTTGGTCGCAAAGTATTTCATGTATGCTTTGACGACCGGATCGGTAAATTCCTTGTACTTTGTGAATATATAAAAATTTTTAAAAATGAAGCCGCGTAGAAGGAATTGTTTTTATGCTAAATTCTAAACCCAAAGTCCTCTTTATTATGCACATGCCGCCTCCGGTTCACGGGGCAGCAATGGTTGGCAAGTATATTCATGATTCAAAAATCGTGAACGATTCTTTTGATTGCCGTTTTGAAAATATGATGCTAGCCAAAAATCTTGAAGATATTGGCAAGGGCGGCGTCAAGAAAATTTTCAATCTGTTGTCCCAGTTGAAGCGCTTTAAGAATGCGATAAAAGAATTTCAGCCAGACTTGGTTTACGTCACCCCAAATGCTGCGGGCGGCGCGTTCTACAAGGACTTTGTTGTCGTTCAGTATATCAAGCACTGCCTAAAGAAATATTCCCCGAATGCTCGGATTGT
>AUXO014237510.1_pt1 | contig 14961 bp, 8 predicted proteins | sample 768731 | NCBI WGS metagenome assembly AUXO01 (sample SAMN02715735, study PRJNA202380) | gut metagenome | biome: sheep rumen | host: Ovis aries | place: New Zealand: Palmerston North
ACAGATGATGGTGCTAATGTTGAGATCCATGAGCTTGTAGGTGATGACAATATCTACATCTTTGGCGTTAAGGCTGATGAAGTTATCGAGCATTACAAGAAGGCTGACTATGTATCCAAGGATTACTATAAGAAGAGCAAGGTTATTAAGGAAGCAGTAGATTTCATCGTCAGCAAGGAGTGCCTCAAGGTTGGTCACAAGGAGAACCTTGAAAGACTTTACAATGAGCTTCTTAATAAGGACTGGTTTATGACTCTTATCGACCTTGAGAGCTACATTGCCAAGAAGGATGAGATCTTTGCAGATTATGAGAAGCGCGATAAGTGGAAGAAGATGATGCTTACTAACATTGCCAAGGCTGGATATTTCTCATCAGACCGTACTATTGCTGAATACAATCGTGATATCTGGCACTTGAATTGATAGTGTTCATAAATGGTTTTTGGGGCTAAAAATTATATTATGATTTAATTGGTATAGTTATTCTTAAAAAACAGTGAAATAATACGAAATTATGATTATTGTTCACGATATAATGATATAATTATTGCACATTGGAAGAGTTTTTGCTTCTCCAATGTGCAATTTTTGTGCGAAAATGCACCTTTATCATTCCCGGAGGATAGAAATGAATAATAATGGATCAGCAAAAGGAAAAGAAAGTGTTGTACGAAAAAAGAACAAGAAGATCAGTTCTAAGCTCTTAATGTACATCTTACCTGTTGTCATTATAACAGTGCTTATTCTTGTGAATATAGCTGCTTCTTTATCCAAGAACAGAATGTCAGAGATGGCTACTGAGACTTTGGAATCTTCTATTTCTAACCAGTCTGATAATATTGAATCCTGGCTTGATGAGAACCTGCGCTATTTTAATACGGTCAAGCATACTTTGGAAAGCCAGGGAATAGAAGAGGCAGATTATGTGTCTTTTCTTGATTCATATTATGGTTATAATTCAAACTCCCCCAATGGCTTTTATATTGGAACTGCAAGTGGCAGATTCTATAAGGCCAAGGATGCTAACATAGATGAAAAAGATGTTCTTGGAAGCACCTGGTATAAGCAGGGTATTTCCAGGGTGCAGATGGCCTATGGAACAGCCTATACAAATGCTGAGGGCGAAACAGTTATAAGTGCTACAGGTATCATAGATGATGGTTCTGATGAGATCAAGGTAATAGGTGCTGACGTTTCTCTTAACAAGATCAGTATCATTGTTAACTCCGGTGTTAAGATGAACAAGGCAAGCTCCTTCCTTGTTGATACTAACGATTACAAGATCCTTGCGCACAGAGATTTTAATATAGTTAATACAACTCTTTCTGAGAATACTACAGATACTCTTTTGGCAGGCGCAGCTAAATCTATTTCAGGCGGTGATCTTACAAGTAAAGAAATAGGTGATTATGTTGTAGCTTTTCATGAGGTACAGGGAACTGATTGGGTTCTGGTATCTTATATTCCGACTAACGTTATCATGAGTACAGTATCGCAGATTGGAATGCTCCTCTTTATGGTTGGAGGAGTAGCGATAATTCTCATCACAATTCTGATCCTGTTTGTTGTTAAAAAGGTTATTGCACCTCTTTCGAATATTTCTAACAATATTACTGCCATGTCTGAGGGTGACTTTACGATTGAAGTTGATTCATCAAGTGATGATGAGATTGGCGTAATGGGAAGTAAAGTATCAGACTTTGTAAACAGCATGAGAAAGATGCTTGCAAGTATCAGCGAAGAGTCAGATAAACTCCAGTCTGAATCTGATAATTCTGACATGGTATCAAGAACAATGTTTGAGGCATCGCAGTCTCAGGCAGAAGCGATGCAGCAGCTGAACGAGACTGTAGATCAGCTTGCAACTGCTGTCAATGATATTGCCCAGAACGCTACAGTCCTTGCTCAGGTAGTTGCTGATACAAGAGAAAACAGTGAAAAAGCTGATGAGAGCATGAAGGAAACTGTAGAAATATCCCAGAAGGGCAGAGATGACATGGAGAAACTAAATGTTGCCATGGAAGGTATCGCCCAGTCCAATGAAAAGCTTGTTGAGTCAATCAATAAGGTTGGTACTGCATCAGAAGAAATCACTAATATAGTTGGCATGATCGGTGAAATTGCAGAAGAGACGAATCTCTTATCACTTAATGCAAGCATAGAGGCAGCAAGAGCCGGCGAAGCAGGTAAGGGCTTTGCTGTTGTTGCCACACAGATTGGTAAGCTGGCGCAGACATCAGCTGAAAGTGCCCAGAATATTTCTAATCTTATCGAGGAAGTGCATAAACTGATTGAAGACGCGGTTGAGCAGGCTCATGAAAGCGCTGACAATATCAATGAAAACAGCGAGCTTATAGGTGTAGCGGTAGATACTTTCGACCGCATTTATAACAATATTCAGGAGTCTAATGGCCTGATTGAAGCCATGATAACTGATATAGAAAAGGTTGACGACGTAGCAACAAATGTTGCCGCTATTTCCGAGGAACAGGCAGCAAGTGCTGATGAAATCCTTGCTACATCAGAGAATATGGTTGAAATGGCTAACAATATCACAAAGAGTAGCCAGGATGTGGCTGATAATTCCCACGAACTTGCGGGAACTTCTCAGACACTTACATCCTATGTACAAAAGTTCAAGATCTAAGAAGCGTATTTGATTTGGACTATTTATGGAAACATAGTTACTGTGACACGATGTAATCAGGAGCAACTACGTGTCATGTCCATTAACTCAGGAGGTTAGGTAATGGGTAATAACCATATGATCAGGAAAATAACTACATGTCTTTTAACTGCTGTATTAGTAGGAAGCAGTATAATAGGATGTTCATCAAATACAGCTTCATCCGGAGGCGGTGGATCTGCTGGCGGCTCCAAGATACTTTTTATGATGACAGATGTGGAGGATAACTACAGAGCAACGCTTACAGATGCCATCATGGCTGCTGCAAAGAGCCAGGGAGTTGCAATTGATTATGTAGAAACTGGCGGAGATGCAGAAACTGAAGCTAATCTTATTACTAGTGCCAAAGCTTCGGGATATACAGCTATTATCCTAAGACCCGGAGATGCCAGCACTGCACTTCAGATGAATGTTGCTTCCAATGATCTGCCAATTGTATATGTCAACAATCAGCCTTCGGATTCGCACCTAGAAGGCGGCAAGTATATATTTGTTGGTTCCGATGAGTATCAGGCCGGGCAGTATCAGGCAGAATATGTCCTCAAACAGCTCGGAAATCCCAAGACACTTGACGTTATTATTTTTGAGGGAGAAATCGGACATTCAGGAACTATTGGAAGAACCAAATCGGTAAAAGAGACACTTAGAGCAAATGGTTGTGCAGCTAATTATGTATTCGTGGATACGGCTAACTGGTCTGATGTAGAGGCCAGAAGCAAGTTCGCTATATTCATGAAAACTGGCCAGAATGTTGATGCTATCTTCTGTAATAATGACACTATGGCTTTGGGTGCAGTTCAGGGACTCAAGGATTTTGGACTGGACTATAGCAAGATTCCTGTAGTCGGAGTTGATGCTACAGCAGATGGCTGTGCTTCTATCCTGGCAGGAGAAATGGCTTTCACAGTTCTTCAGGATGCCAAGGGACAGGGAGCAGCAGCGGTTGAAGCAGCCAAGGTCCTTGGAAGTGGCGGAGACCTCAGCAGCGTGGAAGGTGCATCTGAAGATAAAAAATATGTATGGGTTCCGTTTTCACCAGTTGATAAATCAAATGCTGCATCTATAAATTAAATATTTCTCAAAAAAGCTCTAGTGGATAAATAATTCCATTAGAGCTTTTTTATTTAATAGCAACATGCTTTTTTAATGCTCCAAAAAGCCATAAATTCCTTTAGAAAAAATAAAGATTATAAACTGAATATTAAGTTTCGTGAAACGGATATAAATTAACAATAGAAATGTGAAATGTGATTCAAAATATGATTTTCAAAAAAATATAATTCATATAACTGGAAAAATATTATCAAAATGCGAACCACGAAACAAGAAACTTAGATCTGCAGACAGTTTTTGATTGATATCACAAGGAGATAAAGTTGAAACTAACGATTTGCGGAATAAGAGGATCCTATCCAGTATTCGGAAAAGAATATGAGAAATACGGCGGTTCTACATCTTGTTATCTTATAGAGACTTCTGCCCAGGCGGTTATTGTAGATGCCGGTACTGGGATCATAAACGTTCCCGAAATGAAACAACAGAATATCCCTATTCTTATGACTCATTCACATGTTGATCATCTTATAGGACTCATGGCCTTTAAAGGGCTTAAGGATGCGCATAGGAATATAGATATTTACCTTGCCAAAAGAGATGGCGTATCTCCCAAAAAGCAGATAGAAAGGCTGATTTCAAACCCGCTCTGGCCCTGTAAAATAGATGATTATCCCGCCAAAGTTTCTATCAAAGAATTAAAGGTAGCGGAAAAGAAAATAGAATTTGGCGATATAAAGGTCTTTTCCATGGATGCTAATCATCCGGGAGGCTCAACAATCTTTAGAGTAGAAAGTAATGGTAAAAGGATAGTTATCATAACTGATCACGACCACGCTGATGAAGTAAAAACTGAAGAAATCGCAGAGTTTTCAAAAGAGGCAGATCTTATCCTGTACGATGCTCAGTATACAGAAGAAGAGTATGAAGAGTGCAGGGGATACGGACATTCAACTCCGGAAGCCGGAATTAGATTAAAAGATAAAGCAAAGGCCAAAAAGCTTGTATTCATCCATCATTCTCCGGCCCACAATGATAGCTTTATAAAGGCTCAGGAAGAAAGAATAAGAGAAAGCTCTGGCTCAGATATATCCTTCGGATACGAAGGGGAGGTTATTACTATATGAAGGAATTTAAGACAGATCACCTGATACAGATAGCAATAGCATTATCTGCTGAAAAAAATATTGATAAGCTTTTGGACATGATTCTCAAGGAAGCAATAACTATCAGTAATTGTGATGCAGGAACTGTATACGTAAGGCAGGACGATCAGCTCTTTTTCCACAATACATATACAGGAGCAGCCGGTTTTCCAGATGATGTTTCGAGTAAAAAAAAGTCAATGCCGCCACTTAAGCTTAGCCGTGAATATGTAAGTGCATGTGCGGTACTGGACAAAAAGAAAATCAATATAGCTGACGTATATGAGTCAGATGAGTATGATTTCTCGGGAGCCAAAAAGTATGACGCTATGAATGGATACAGAACAAAATCCATGCTGGTAATTCCCCTTGAAGATGATAAGAGCGAAGTGCTTGGAGTTCTGCAGCTGATAAATGCTCAGGATAAAGACAAAGAAGTGATTCCTTTTCCGGTTGAAGTAGAAGATATCATTTCAGCACTTGCTTCTCTTGCAGCAGTTAGCCTCACTAACAGAAGGCTTGCCCAGCAGGTTCTCGATACTCTCCATTCATTCGTGGAAGTTATGGTAGAAGCAATTGATACCAGAAGTTCCTACAACGCTAATCACACTAAGAGCATGGTCAGCTATGCAAGGAAGTTTCTGGATTATATTGGGAAGGCACATGATCAAAGAGCGCTGACAGAGGAAGAAAAAGATTCATTCCTCATGAGTGTCTGGCTTCACGATATTGGCAAGCTGGTAATTCCGCTTGAAGTAATGGATAAGGCCACAAGGCTTGGTGATAAGAAAATGGCAGTTAAAAACAGAGTTACAGTGGCCTGCCTTATGGAAGAACTGGAAGGATATAAGAATCCGGCGCAGTTTGATAAGCACCTGGACAAGATTAAGGAGATCAAAAGAGCTTATGAACTCATTGAAGAATGTGATACCAAGGGATTTCTTCCGGATGATGTTCTGGAGAACCTAAGGAATGCAGCCAGGATAATGGTACTTGATGAGGAAGGAAAAGAGATAGCTCTTTTAACAGGGGAGGAAGAAACAGCAATAACAGTAAGAAAGGGAACGCTAACGGATGAAGAGAGAAATGTGATGCAATCACATGTAGTTTACACAGGAAAGATGCTGGACAAGATGGATTTCAGAGGACCATATTCAAATGTTCCGGATTGGGCAGCATCACACCACGAACTGCTTGATGGCTCTGGATATCCAAATCACAAGACAGCAGAAGATATTCCGGTGCAGGTCAGATTCCTTACTATCATCGATGTGTATGATGCGCTGACAGCAGAGGATAGGCCATACAAGCCGCCGATGCCATCAGAAAAAGCATTTGGCATATTGGATAGCATGGCTAATGAGGGAAAGATAGACAAAAACATTCTTGATCTATTTAAAGAAAGTAAAGCTTGGGAGAAGGAGTGAGTAACTTTATTTTTGGCTAATCGCCTCGGACCTATGGGCTCTGGTCCGGAAAGGAGTGACCATGAAAAAGACCTTTAGTATTAAGAAAATTGCGGTAATAGTTGCAATTCTCATGGCCTCTGTAGCAGGGATCATTATATTTATCTATGCACAAAGGCTGACTGCTACAACTATGAGGCTCCTCAAGATGCAGGGAATAGTTAAGTTATTCGACAAAGAAAAAGAGAAGACTATCATAGATAACATTCGCCTTGCAAGTGGAAATGCGATAAAGACCGAGAGTTCTTCCCTTGCTGCAATTGCTCTTGATGATTCCAAAGTTGTAACAATCAATGATGAGAGTAGAGCGCAGTTCGAACAAAAGGGGAAAAAGCTTAATATCAAGCTTACGGACGGAAGCCTTTTCTTTGAAGTAAGCAAGAAGCTTGCTGCAGATGAGACCTTTGATATCAGAACATCATCAATGGTAGTTGGTATCAGAGGAACATCAGGATATGTGGCAGTGGATGAAGAAGGACATGAAACTCTCTATATTACAGATGGAGAGGTTGAAGTTATAGGTACTAACCCGGTGACCGGCGAGAAGAAGACCATCAGGGTAAAAGCAGGCCAGAGAATCAGAGTATATCTGTATAATGACAGGCCCAAGGACAGCATCATGTTTGCTCTTGAAGACGTATCAGAAGATGATCTTAAGCAGGCCATCAAAGACAGACTTATAGAAAACGATCCTCTTTTAGCTAAAGTATGCAATGCTACTGGATGGGATAAGAATAAGATCCTTGGTATTGAAGTGATTCCTGAGGACGTAATTCCTGCTAATGCTGGTGATGAAATAGAAACAGAACCTGAAAAAGCAGAAGTTGCAAGCGCAGCAGAGAGTTCGTCCGCAGAAGAAATAATAGAAGAACCTGCTACAGAAGTAGTCACAGAAGAAGCAGAAGAACCGCAGCAGGTAGCAGAGGAAAAACCTGAAGCCGTTTTACCAGATACATCGGATTTTGACCCAGTTTACTACGCATCACAGAATCCGGATGTTGTAGAGCATTATGGAGATGATCCGGAAGCTCTTTATCAGCACTACCTGGAACATGGAGAGGAAGAAGGAAGAGCAGCAACACAAGCTGAGGCCCAGCAGCAGATTAGTTCGCAGGAAGAAGCATATCTGAAGTTCCAGCAGGATCTTGCAAGAGCTCAGGAAGAACAGGCTGAGCAGGAAAGACTGCAGCAACAGGCTGAGCAGGAAAGATTGCAGCAACAGGCAATGCAGAATGCACTTAATCAGTCAAATAATATAAATCAGGATGATAGTAATTATGTAGATGATAACAGTAGTCAGGCAAATAATACTGGGAAGACAGACGATGGCTATAATCCTTATGGTGACCCTTACAGCGACTTGTATGATCCTGATAATACCAATCCAGATAATCCAAATTACATAGATCCGGATAATCCAGACGGTACTAATAACCCATAATTGAAAATTGGCAATAATTCAGGGAGCTGATGATAACCAATGAGTAAAAAGATAATCAGGAGTTATTTAAAAAGACCTAAATACAGAAATTTAGCCATTCTTTTCTTTATTCTGACGGTTCTATATACCATAGCTGTTTATTTCAAAGTGGTGAACCGCGCAGATAAGTGGATACAGGATGCTCTTTTCCAGAAGCCGCAGGCTGTTTCTGGTGACGTGGTTATAATAAGTATTGATGATGAGACTCTGGAGCATATTGGTGCTTATAACACCTGGGATAGGAACGTTATGGCCAGTGCTCTGGAGGCTCTGGGGGCAGATCCCCGGAACAAACCTGCAGTTGTGGCAATTGATACACTCTACATTGGAGAAACTGACCCTGAAGCTGACGAAAGACTTGCAAATGCAGCAGAAAAGCTTGGAAATGTAGTTACTGCTTCTGCGGGAGTATTTGGCTCAGGTTTTATTGAAGATGAAAATGGCAAGTTCCAGATGCACGGCCATCTTATCTATAACTACGAGGAACCTTATAAGAGGTTAAAAGATGTTACTACTCAGGGACATATAAATGCCATGTATGACATGGATGGCGTCCTTAGGCATTCTCTTTTGTATTTTGGTCATCAAAGTGAAGCTGAAACAACTGACCGCATCTATTCAATGGCTCATGAAGCAGCTCGTCTTTATTGCCTGCAAAATGGAAGGTCCTTGTCAGATCCTATGGTGGATGAACGAGGTCATTTCTATCTTTCCTACACTGCAAGGCCGGGAACTTACAATGATGGCATGAATCTGTACAAGCTTATTAACGGGGAAGTGCCGGCTGATTATTATGCTGGCAAAATAGTTCTAATAGGGCCATACGCTGCAGGACTACAGGATGAATACTTTACTCCTATCGACAGAGCCCAGAAGATGTATGGAGTTGAGTACCAGGCCAATGTAATTGAAGCACTTCTTAGAGGTGATTATAAAAAGGAAATGTCTGATGTCCTGCAGGCAGGCCTGTTATTCATAGCAGTTTTAGTTGGAATAACAGTATTCCTTATTACTTCAGTCAAGTTTGCGACTATTTTTATGGTAGTCCTGCTGATCTTGTCGCTTGGAGTTTCTTATCTTCTATATAGCAATGGCTGGATAGTTCATGTAATATGGTTGCCGCTTGGAATCGTGATCATGTATGTTGCATCCCTTGCGGTCCACTATTTGAGGGCAGCCCTTGAGAAGAGAAGAGTGACCAAGACCTTTGAAAGATATGTTGCACCTGAGATTGTCAAAGAGATCATGAAAGAGGGAATGGAGAATCTCTCACTTGGAGGTAAAACCTGCGACATAGCAGTTTTGTTCGTTGATGTAAGAGGCTTTACGACAATGTCAGAAAGACTAGCTCCTGAGAAGGTTGTCTTTATACTAAACAAGTATCTGACTATGGCAAGTGACTGTGTTGAAAAGAACAAGGGAACATTGGATAAATTTGTTGGAGATGCAATGATGGCATTTTGGGGAGCTCCACTTCCCCAGGATGATGCTATATATAATGCAGTCAGAACTGCAATGGATATAATTGAGGGAGCCAAAAGAGTTTCCGACGAGCTCAAGGAAGAAATTGGTGAGGAGCTAAGAGTCGGAGTTGGCGTTAACTATGGACCTGCAGTTGTAGGAAACATGGGCGCAGAAAAGCACATGGATTATACTGCGATCGGAGATACAGTTAATACGGCTGCAAGGCTTGAAGCCAATGCTCCTGGCGGAACAGTATATATTAGCCGAGTTGTAGCAGATGCACTCAAGGACAGGATAAAAGTTACATCACTTGGAGGAACTATCAAGTTAAAAGGAAAAGCAGAAGGCTTTGAAGTTCTAAAGGTTGATGAACTTGACTGATCACATTTTGAACTGTTTGATTATACTGCGAACAGTCTGCTCAAGATAGGGCTTTAAGTCCTTGAGGTTTACAGGGTCATTGTACATGATAGAGCTATAACCCGTAGAACCTACAAGTTCAATTATCATAAATAACATGATTTCAGCATCGGAGAATTTGAGGCCTGACTCCTCAACCATCTTGCGATAGATTTCACCAAAATCTACGTCCTCACTACCCATTGGAGTGGTGAGGGCTTTTTTAAATACTGCCCAGGACAAATCCTTATATATAAATGCCAGTAGCCCTTTGTTGGCTTCCAGTTCATCGAGGACATAGTCCATTATAAAGATAAGTCTTCCCTCGAAATCTCTTATTTTGGTCTCTTGAAGGGCATTATAAGCCTGCATGAACAACTGGCTTGATTTGTGGGCGATAAGTCTGTTCCTGATATCATATTTGTCTTTGAAATACAGGTAGAAAGTGCCCTTGGCAACTCCTGCCTTATTAACAATGTCCTGAATGGAAGTCTTGTTGATACCCTGTGAAGTGAACAGTTCAAAGGATGTGTTCAGGAGATTTTCCATTTTTAATTTCTTATTTTGATCTGCTTTTCCCATTTTTATTTCCTCATTATAGGGCCATATTTCTTTTTCATATTCATTGTAACATATGCAATCAAATTAGGTCTAAGCACCTTATTTACTGGCTTGTAAGAATATGATCTGAAACTGACCTGCTAAAAATATTTTTTAAATTATTGACCAACGGTCATTTATGTGTTATACCATACTATAGAAAATGACCATTGGTCAATAATAAATTTCAAATTTTTGTTGGTTGATGGATAAATAATTTCAGAGGAGGAAATGTTATGAATAAGCTTTCACATTTAATTGTAAAGCTAAGGTATGTAATTCTGATTGTTGCCTTTGCGCTTCTGATACCGTCAGCAATCGGATATTTCAACACCAGGGTTAATTACGATATCCTGACATATTTGCCGGGAGATATTGAGACCATGAAAGGTCAGGATATTCTGCTGGATCAGTTTGGAACCGGTGCTTTTGTTTTGTATGTGGCAGAAGGCATGGATGAGAAGGATGTTTCAAATCTGAAGGCAGAAATAGAAAAAGTCGATCATGTATCAGATGTTATCTGGTATGACTCAGTTATGGATATTTCAGTTCCTATGGAAATGCTTCCTGACAGGGTATATGAAGCCTTCAACAGCGATGATGCCACAATGATGTTTATCATCTTTGATGAAGGAACTTCAGCAGATGGAACAATGCAGGCTATTGAGGATATCAGAAAGCTATCTAACAAGCAGTGCTTTATGAGCGGCATGAGTGCCATAGTTACAGATACCAAGAATATGGCAGAAAAAGAGACACCTATTTATGTAGGTATTGCAGTTCTCCTGGCAGTCATAGTTCTTTCACTTACAATGGATTCTTATCTTATTCCTTTGTTCTTCCTTCTTAGTATAGGAATGGCAATCGTTTACAACATGGGAACGAACATATTTAAAGGAGAGATTTCTTTTATCACTCAGTCACTTAGTGCGGTACTACAGCTTGGAGTAACACTTGACTACTCTATTTTCCTTTGGCACAGCTACCAGGAGGAACTTGCAGATAACAGTGATAAAAAGGATGCGATGGCAAAGGCTATTTCAGCAACCTTTACATCAGTAATCGGTAGCTCAATAACCACAATCGCAGGATTTGTAGCACTTTGCTTTATGAGCTTTACACTTGGACTTGACCTTGGCATTGTAATGGCTAAGGGCGTTGTATTTGGAGTTATCGGATGCGTAACAATCCTTCCGAGCATGGTCCTTGTTTTTGACAATCTAATAGAGAAGACCAAGCATAAGCCTCTTATGCCCGAATTCGTCAAGATACCACAGTTTGTATCAAAGCACTATCTGGCATTCTTCTTTGTGTTCCTGGCTCTTTTAGCACCTGCTATTTACGGTAACAACCACACAAGTGTTTACTATGACCTTACGCAGACACTTCCTGATTCACTTGAGAGTGTACAGGGTGCCAACAAGGTTGATGAAGAGTTTGATATGAACTCGGCATATATGCTGCTCGTTGACAAGAATCTTGATACAGCTCAGATGAATATGATGATCCATGAGCTCAAGGACACAGATGGTATTCTCTCAGTTCTGGGAACGGATTCACTGATGGGACCTTCTTTCCCAAGAGAGTTTATTCCGGAAGATCTTTTATCAGATCTGGAATCTGATCAGTGGAAGATGGTTCTGCTCACAACTAATTACAAGATCGCATCTGATGAGATCAATAACCAGATAGCTACAGTTGACAAGATAGTTAAGAGTTACGATCCACACGCTATGGTTGTCGGTGAGGCACCATGTACCAAGGATCTTATAAATATTACAAACCATGATTTCCAGGTAGTTAACACAGTTTCAATCGGACTTGTTTTCCTGATCATTGCATTTGTACTTAAATCAGCATCACTCCCATTCATACTGGTAGCAGTTATTGAGTTTGCAATTTTCGTGAACATGGGACTTCCATACTACACACAGACAACAATTCCTTTCATTTCATCTGTTGTAATTGGAACAATCCAGCTGGGAGCTACAGTTGACTACGCAATCCTCATGACAACAAGGTATCTCAATGAGAGAAAGTCAGGCCATGACAAGAAGGAAGCTACGCTCATAGCTCTTTCAACCAGCATGAAGTCAGTAATTGTAAGTGCTCTTTCATTCTTTGCAGCTACATTCGGTGTAGGACTTATCTCAAGTATTGATATGATCGGTTCTCTGTGTAACCTGATGGCAAGAGGTGCGATCATCAGTATGTTCACTGTAATACTTGTACTTCCGGCAATGTACATGATCTTTGATGGTCTTATCATGAGAACAACTTTTGGTATGAAGGCTGATGAACCAATGCCTCACAATGGCGGTCATCACTTCCACATACATAAGGTGGCGTAACAGTTAAGCTGGGGTAATCATCTGCGAATGATCGCAGAAGAAAATAAATGCACATTGGTAGTGCGGAAAAGAGGAGAGATATGATTAGGAAGAATCTTTTAAGATCAATTTCAGTAATTATGGCATGCATGATGGCTGTTATGACAGTGGCATGCGGTTCTAATACAGTAGCAACAGAAGATACAGCTTCTGCCGTTGAAACAAGACAGGAGCAGCAGCTTGAGAAGAGCATTGTTGCCGGAGCTCAGGCAGCAGGCTCTCTTGGAGAAGCAGGCAAGGTAGAGACAGTTTATGTTACAGCAGATGCAAGTGGCTCAGTTAACGATGTAATTGTCAGCGAGTGGCTCAAGAATGCGACAGCTTCCTCAGAGCTTACAGATACTACAGAGCTTAAGGATATCGTTAACGTCAAGGGTGATGAAAACTTCACTGAGAATGGTGATGGAACAGTTACCTGGAATGCAGATGGTTCAGATATCTACTATCAGGGAACTACAGATAAGGAACTTCCTGTAGATATAAAGATCACATATACTCTTGATGGAAAAGAGATTTCTCCTGCTGATCTTGCAGGTAAGAGCGGAAAGGTAACAATCCGTTTTGAGTATGAGAACAAGGCTAAACAGACAGTTGATGTTGATGGCAAGAATATTGATGTTTACACACCATTTGCTATGGTTTCAGGCATGATGCTTGATTCAGACAAGTTCAGCAATGTTGAGATTTCAAATGGTAAGATCGTCTCTGATGGTGGCAACTACATTGTTATGGGTGTAGCCCTTCCGGGATTAAAAGAGAGTCTTGATATCTCTGATGATAAGTGGGACGAACTTGACGATTCCAAGGAACTACAGGATAAGCTTTCAAATTCTTTCGAAATTACAGCAGATACAACAGATTTTGAACTTGGAATGACAATCACTATGGCAAGTTCTGATATTCTCTCAGACTTTGGAATATCTGATCTGACAGATTCTGACAAGATTGATGACCTCAAGGATGACATGAATGAGCTTAATGATGGTTCTGACAAACTTGTGGATGGCGCCGGAGAACTTAAGGATGGCACATCTAAGTTGAAAGATGGAACAAATGAACTTAAGGACGGAACAGGCAAGCTCTATGATGGAACCAAAGAGCTTAAGGATGGAACAGGAAAACTTGTAACCGGAACAGGCAAACTTACAGACGGAGCTGGACAGCTCGTCACAGGAGCAGGACAGCTTGCAGATGGAACTAATACACTTAAAGATGGAACAGGCAAGCTCGCTGATGGTTCAAACACTCTTTATAACGGTATTGTTGCCTATACAGATGGCGTATCCAAGGTAAATGCCGGAGCAGGAGAGCTGGCAAAAGGCGTTGCATCAGCAAAAGAAGGATCCAAAGCTGTTGTTGGCGGAATCAGGCAGGTTGAAGGCGGTGCTGCGGATCTTGTAGATGGAGCAGAGCAGGTAAATGGAGGCGTTAATACTGCTGTAGGCAAAATCAAAGAAATGCTGGACTCACTTGAAAAGGGAACAAAGAACTTATATGACCAGAAATCAGCCTGCGAAGCAGCTTTTGCATATCTGACAACTCCGGGAATTCCTTGTTCTGATGATATTGCTAAAACACTTTCAACTCTTACAAAGGGTAAGGTGAATGCATCTAATGCAGAGGAAGTTAAGGCAGCAGGACTTAGAAACAATGCAGGTACTGATTCAGGCGAAGTTAGCCAGGAGACTAATGGCGCAGAACTGGATGAAGATGTAAAGGGCGGTGTTATTACACCAGAACCTGATGAGAAGGATAATAAGCCGGCAAATCCGGAAAATACACCGGCAAATCCAGACAATACACCGGCAAATCCAGAAAATACACCGGCAAATCCGGAAAATACACCGGCAAATCCTGAGAACACACCGGCTAACCCTGAGAACACACCAGCTAATCCTGAGAACACACCGGCTAACCCTGAGAACACACCGGCAAATCCTGAGAACACACCAGCTAATCCGGAAAATACAACTCCAAATACTGAGAATCCTGCAGGTGGAACAGAGCAGGGAGGATCTGAAGGAAGCTATACTCAGAAACAGGTTGATCAGATGGTTCAGAATGCTGTAAATGCAGCACTTGCTAAAGCACAGGAAGAATTTGCAGCACAGGCAAAGAAAGAAAAAGAAGCAGCACAGGCTGAGTTTGAACAGAAGGCAAAGGAAATACAGCAAGCTGTGACAGCTAAGTGCAAGGAAGAATTTGAAAAACAGGCTGCTGCTAAGATGAGCGAAGCTACAAAGGAGGCTACGAATGTTGCGCTTTATTATTCTGCATA
>AUXO011213418.1_pt1 | contig 14959 bp, 12 predicted proteins | sample 768731 | NCBI WGS metagenome assembly AUXO01 (sample SAMN02715735, study PRJNA202380) | gut metagenome | biome: sheep rumen | host: Ovis aries | place: New Zealand: Palmerston North
GGTTAACTGCTCCTATTCTATTATTATATAAGAATTATTCGAAATATTCAATGGTACGGGTCTGTTCCATATCCTGGCCCATCATCTGGGTCTTGCGACTAATCCAGTTACCCTTGGCATCGTACTTATAATCGGTATACTCCATCTTCATCTCCTGTCCACCCATATCCATAGACTGGCTGGCAACAGCACCTTTATCATTATAAGTAAAAGTAAATGTCATCGGATTGCCCATCATGTCCATAGACTGAGAAGCCAGTTTGCCATCCTTCCAGGTGTACTTAATGGTAACTTCGTTCCCTTGGAAAGACATCTTCATTGACTGCAGGAAACCATTGGCATCGTAGACGGCATCGGTTACTCCTTCACGCTGCATCTTTCCATCCTGCGTAAAGTTAGTTACTTGCTCATGTCCCATCATGTTCTGGCTGATTTTCTTTACTGCGCCATGTGCCTCGTTGGCCTCTACATCGTGGAACTTGGTTTGTGCATTCAGACCAAAAGGAATGGCCATCAATGCGAGCATCATTAATACTTTTTTCATACTTTGTTAATTTAAAAATGTGTGTTATGTTAGTTAGTTATCAATTGTTAGACGAATCAAAATGCGTAAAGATTAATCAACAACCTAATTTTTTTAATATTAAAAAAAAATAAGTACACAAAGGAATTCCCCTTTGTGTACCTATTATATACAATATCATCGTTCACAGACCTTTCTAACAGGTCGCAGGTGACGCTATCGCAGTCTGTCAGCGGCACGTACCAATTTTTCATCGGCAAGAACTCCTCGGCGTGCCATGAGACAGAGTATAGCCGCAATGATAGGCAACGAAGCCGTTAGCGGCAATGCTTCAGGCTGCAGGCCCTGCTGAATGAGTACTGCCAGTACGATATACCAGGCAAGGTTGGTCAGAATGGCTACAAGGCACAGCGTGGCCTGCAAGGGACGGCGCTTAAAGAGGAAAATGGCTATCAGACTGATGGCCGATCCCAGCATCTGCACGGCAAAGAGTGACCATGCCTGAAAATGCACCATACCCAATATGACTGCAATCAACAGAAAAATGGTTTGCTTACGCTGAATCATAAACCAATGGGCGATTAGTCGTTGGCAGCCTGCTGCTCACGAACAGGGTCGCGCCAGTAGATCTTGCCTTCTACAAACTCCTGAGTAGCCAGCAAAGAGGGCTTCGGCAACTTCTCGTAGTAACGTGAAATCTCAATCTGCTCGCGGTTCTCGAAAACTTCCTCCAGCGAATCGTTGTAAGAAGCAAACTCAGCCAATTTCTTAGAGAGGTCTTCCTTGATCTGAAGACTAATCTGGTTGGCACGCTTAGAGATGATTGCTACGCTCTCGTAGATGTTACCTGTCTCTTCGCAGAGATCCATAATGTTACGTGTTACGGTATTAACCGGTGCTTTTGACTTTTTGTAATCCATATTATTATATTAATCTTTTGTTATTTTCTTACATTTCTCAATAAACTCCTGAGCAAGAGGAGCATCCTTAGAATCTGGGAATTCAGTAAGGAAGCCATAGCATTCGTCTTCAGCATCACGATAGCGCTCAACTTTCTTACCTTCAGAACTGTTCTTAGCCAGATAATACTTACTCTTCATGATAAGTACCGAGAAGTCTTCACGCTTACTTGTGTAAGGATATGTCTTCAACGCATTCTGTGCAGTAATGATGCATGCCTCGTAGTTAGACTCGGTACCAGCATTAATATTGCCGAAATAACCTCCTAGATTATAGTAAAGCTTAGCAGACAAATACTCTTTTTGGACAAGATTATCCTGTAACTTAAAAAGACGTTCCTGAGCAGTCTCACGAAGTTTGGAGTCGGGGAAATAATCAATGAAAGTCTGATATGCATTGATGGCACCTACTGTAGGAGTCTGGTCAAGACGGGGTTCTGGCACACTCTCATACAAAGACTGACCAATGTAGAAAGCTGCCTGTTCAGCATACTCACCTTTGGGATAGCTGGAGAAATACTTCTTGAAAGTCTGACTGGCAGACTCGTAATCACGATTATTATATTCTGCTAATGCCAGCATATAAAGACTCTCCTGGGCAGTACTGCGACCTTTTTGGACAGTAACCACATCTTGCAGTAATGTAGCTGCCTGATTGAACTTGCCCATAGCAAAATACTGCTTGGCACTTTCGTACTTATAGGCAGTATCACGCGATTGTAATAATCTATTAAACTCGTTGGCGCATCCTGAAAACAGAATAACCGCCAAAAGTGTGATTAGAACGTTCTTTTTCATGCGATATTCGAAATTGACGTGCAAAATTACACATTTATAATGAGAAAAACAAAGTTTTTTGATAAAAATTAGGATTCTGAGCATTGAATTAGGAATTATTTTGTAATTTTGCACAAGATATGGACTATATTCTGACTTCAAAATACAAACCCACTGGCGACCAGCCCGAAGCGATTCGAGAACTGACGGAAGGCGTTGAACGTGGCGACAAAGCCCAAGTTCTCTTAGGAGTCACTGGTTCTGGTAAGACATTTACAATTGCCAACGTTATTGCCAATGTTGGCAAACCTGTACTTATTCTGTCGCACAACAAAACATTAGCTGCGCAGCTATATGAAGAGATGCGAGGTTTCTTCCCGGAAAATGCGGTGGAATATTATGTCAGCTATTATGACTACTACCAGCCAGAAGCCTATCTACCCACCACCGACACCTATATTGAAAAGGACTTAGCCATCAATGAAGAGATTGACAGACTTCGTCTAAGTGCCGTAAGTGCTTTGATGTCAGGAAGAAAAGATGTAATCGTTGTATCTTCTGTTTCATGTATCTATGGTATGGGAAGCCCTGTCGCACTCAACGAGAATATTATTGAGGTGCACAAAGGACAAATCATTGACCGAAACGCTTTGTTGAGAAAATTGGTTGCTGCATTATACATTCGGAACGACATTGAACTGAAACGTGGCTGCTTCCGTGTGAAAGGTGACACCATAGATATAGCAATGGCTTATAGCGAAGCTGTGCTGCGCATTACTTTTTTGGACGACGAGATAGACAGCATAGAAGAGCTGGACAGTATGGACATGCATCGCATGGCCATCTTTGACGAATATAAACTCTACCCTGCCAATCTCTTCATGACAACACAAGAACAGACGAACATAGCTATTCGCCTAATTCAAGACGATTTGGTGAAACAGGTCGCGTTCTTTGAAGAACAAGGCGACAACATCAAAGCTCAACGCATCAAGGAGCGTGTGGAGTATGACATGGAGATGATTAAGGAGCTGGGGCATTGTTCGGGTATTGAGAACTATTCGCGCTACTTTGACGGAAGACAGGCAGGCGAACGTCCCTATTGTCTGCTTGACTTCTTTCCCGATGATTTCTTGATGGTGATTGACGAGAGTCATGTCTCGGTACCTCAGATTGGTGCCATGTATGGTGGCGACCGTGCCCGCAAGACGAACTTAGTAGAATATGGATTCCGACTACCTGCAGCCTTTGACAACCGCCCACTGACCTTCGACGAATTCAAAGAGATGACACCGCAGGTAATCTACGTTTCAGCTACCCCTGCCGATTACGAGTTGCAAGAAGCTGAGGGAGTTGTTGTCGAACAAGTCATCAGACCCACAGGACTTCTTGACCCAGAGATTGAGGTACGTCCCACAGAAAACCAGATAGACGACCTAATGGATGAGATACAGCAGCGTATAGAACGGAAGGAACGTGTGCTAGTGACAACATTGACCAAGCGCATGGCTGAGGAACTCTCGGAATACCTGCTAAATCACGATATCCAGACGGCGTATATCCATAGCGAAGTAACGACATTGGACCGAGTGAAAATTCTGGAAAATCTGCGCAACGGCACATACGACGTTTTGGTAGGTGTTAATCTGTTGCGCGAAGGCCTTGATTTGCCGGAAGTATCGTTGGTGGCCATTCTCGATGCTGACAAGGAAGGCTTCTTACGTTCTCACCGTTCTTTGACACAAACGGCAGGACGCGCTGCCCGCAATGTCAATGGTAAAGTAATTATGTATGCAGACACGATTACGGCTTCGATGCAACTGACCATTGACGAGACAATGCGTCGTAGGAGCAAACAGCTGAAATATAATGAGGAACATGGCATCACACCTACACAGATAAAGAAGGCGCTATCTGTCTCGCTCGTAGAAATGGAGCGCGCAGCCAATGGCCAACAGCCAACGGCCAACAACAAACAGAATACAGCTGCTTTTGCCGCTGACCCAATCATTGAACAGATGACACGTCCTCAGTTGGAGAAGAGTATTGCCGAGACCACTCGTCTGATGAAAGAAGCTGCAAAGAAGCTTGATTTCTTGCAAGCGGCACAATACCGTGATGAAATCATCCGCTTACAGAAGGAATTAGAACTTAAATAACACGATGAAAAAGATTTGTCACTACATTTCAGACTATATGGGAATCTTGGTGCTGGCAGCCGCTGTGTTGGCATTGTTTTTCCCCAATGTCCTACAGCATGTTCGTCCTACAATCATCAACTACATGCTTGGAGTTGTGATGTTTGGTATGGGACTCACCTTGAACCTGAAGGATTTCCGTATAGTGTTCAGCCGGCCCAAAGATGTTTTCATCGGTTGTCTGGCTCAATTCACCATTATGCCATTAATGGCGTGGATGCTGGCACGAATCTTCTCACTTGACGAAGCACTAACACTTGGTGTAGTCCTTGTAGGTTGTTGTCCGGGCGGCACTGCCTCCAATGTAATCACATATCTTGCCAAGGGCGATCTGGCCCTCTCTGTTGGAATGACGGGGGTATCAACTCTTCTCGCACCCATACTGACCCCACTTCTAACATGGGCATTGGCGGGGAAAAGTATCCAGGTGGATGTGGCCAGCATGTTTTTAAGTATCCTTTGGGTAGTCATTTTGCCCATTATAGTAGGTTTGATAGTAAAAGCCATTTGGCCCAGGTTTACTGAAAAAGCAACAGACTACCTGCCAGCCGTCTCATCGTTAGCCATTGCATTCATTATAACAATCATTATATCTGCAAACGCTAACAAGCTATTAGTAGGAGGACTCTTAATTGTTATCGTAGTGATTCTGCACAATCTGTGCGGATTAGGTTTAGGTTATCTGATCGGTTGTCTGTTAGGTCTGACGGAAACGAAGAAGAGGGCTATCTCTATAGAGGTCGGTATGCAGAATTCCGGTTTGGCCAGCAGTCTTGCCACCATACATTTTGCAGCATATCCGTTGGCTACTATTCCTGGGGCTCTCTTCAGTGTCTGGCACAACATCTCAGGAACCTTATTTGCCTATATTTTTAAAAGGAGAAATCAGTAAGCAGCAACCAACAACAACATTCTTTATCTGAAAAAACGAAAAAAGTTTTGTTTTTTCAGATAAATTACTTATCTTTGCAACATCAGTCTGTAAAACAATCAAAAACGAATGGCCTATGAACAGCAAAGAGAAATTTATAATTACCATCAGTCGTCAGTTTGGCACGGGTGGACATGAAATCGGAAAAGAGTTAGCACGTCGACTTGACGTAAAACTGCTTGACAAACAGATACTGAACGCGGTGGCTTCACGCATGAAAACAGTTGAGGATGCTGTAGAGAAGATAGAACTGCGCAATCCGTTGTGGCGAGATGACTTTACGAATTTCTACCGCACCTATATGATGCATGCCGAGTATAACGGCATGGAGAAAGATAAGACAAGTCACTCACTGTTTCGTGCTCAGGCAGATGTCATTCGCTGTATCGCTGAAGAAGAATCCTGCATTATCATTGGACGTTGCGGCTTTGACATCTTCGCCGATCATCCTAACGCATTGAAGATTTTCATCCATTCCAGTTTGGATTGTCGCAAACGCCGCATAGCAGAAAAATATGACATCAGCGAACAAGACGCTGCCGCTATGATTGTAGACAACGATTTTAGTCGAGAATTGTATACCAAGACATTTACGGGACGAGACTGGTGCGATGCGCGCAACTACGATATCTCCTTAGATGTACGCAGTTTTGGTGTCAATGGTGCTGTTAACTTCCTCATGAACTGCATCGAATAGTAGCATTATCACATTGAATACGAAATCAGAACCGTCAAAAATTTGGCGGTTCTGATATTTTATCGTACCTTTGCAAAGAATTATGAATGAACATAAGATAATCAACGACCCTGTCTTTGGATTTATTAAAATCAAAAGAGGTCTGCTATATGATATTGTACAACACCCGCTCTTCCAGCGGTTAAATCGTATTGTACAATTGGGATTGGCATCAGTCGTTTATCCTGGTGCGCGTCATACACGTTTTCAACACTCATTAGGGGCTTTGTACTTAATGTCAGAAGCCGTCAAATCGCTGACAGAAAAAGGAATCTACATTTTTGACTCCGAGGAAGAAGCAGTACAAGCAGCCATCCTAATGCACGACATCGGTCACGGTCCATTCTCGCACGTACTGGAAAACACCCTGATTCACGGAATATCCCATGAGGATATCTCGCTGATGATGATGGAGCAGATAAACAACGACCTGAAGGGACAACTGAACTTAGCTATACGTATCTTCAAGGACGAGTACCCTAACAAGATTTTCCACCAGCTCATCTCTTCGCAACTGGACATGGACCGTTTAGACTACCTGAGACGAGACTCTTTCTATACAGGTGTGACAGAAGGCAATATCGGTTCGGCCCGCATCATCAAGATGCTTAATGTTGTTGACGACAGATTGGTAGTCGATGCCAAAGGTATCTACTCTGTAGAAAACTATCTTACTACACGGCGTCTGATGTACTGGCAAGTTTATTTGCACAAGACTACGGTGGGATACGAAAAGATTCTGGTTAACGCGTTAAATCGTGCAAAGTATCTCGTCCATTGCGGCATTCATGTTTTTGCTTCTCCTGCCTTAGCATATTTTCTAAACAACGATGTTGATAAGAAATGGTTTGAGACCCATGAGGATGCACTGCAGTACTACGCAGAACTGGACGATTCTGACATTTGGAGCGCGTTGAAGGTCTGGCGTCACCACGACGATAAGATTCTCGCAACCTTAGCAACGGACTTGGTTGACCGCAAACTCTTTAAAGTCGAAGTAACTGAAACACCACCGACAGAAGAATATCTTACAGAAATACGTCAACGAATTTCTGCCGCAATGGGCATTCCTAAGGAGGATACTTGCTATATGATGTCACTTACAGAGATAGGTAAAGATATGTACAATCCTGAAGATGACAGCATCGGAATACTGTATAAAGACGGTACCGTCAGAGACATTGCTGATGCTTCCGAAATACTCAATGTGCAACTTCTTTCTAAAAAAATACGTAAATATTACCTCTGTTTTCAACGAGTTTAAGTTTTTTTTTGTAACTTTGCAGCGTTTATTAAAACCAAATACATACTTATGGAGTTTACAGCCAAGCAAATTGCCGATATGATAAGCGGCCGTGTTGAAGGCGATTCAGAAGCCAAAATCAACACTTTTGCAAAGATTGAAGAAGGTCGTGAAGGAGCTATTTCATTCCTTTCCAATCCTAAATACACCCCTTACATTTACGAGACTAAGTCGAGTGTCGTTCTCATCAATGAAGATGTAGAACTCACCCAGCCAGTTAGTTGCACGTTGATTCGAGTCAAGAACGCTTATGAGAGTGTTGCTAAACTGTTGCAACTTTATGCGTCAATGATGCCTCAAAAGACGGGCATTGATCCATTGGCCTTTGTCTCCAAGAGTGCCAAGATTGGCAAGAATGTCTATATTGCTCCGTTTGCCTATATCGGCGACAATGTACAGATAGGTGACGGAACACGCATATTCCCACATGTCTGCATTTACGACGGTTGCAAAATTGGCAAGAATGTTACTATTCATGCCGGCAGCGTTATTGGTGCCGATGGTTTCGGATTTGCCCCCAACCAAGACGGATACGACAAGATTCCGCAGATTGGCATCGTTGTCATTGAGGACGATGTAGAGATTGGCGCAAATACTTGTGTTGACCGTTCTACTATGGGACAGACCATAATCCACAAGGGCGTGAAGTTGGACAACCTTATCCAGGTGGCCCACAACTGTGAGATTGGCGAGAACACAGTTATGTCCGCTCAGGTCGGCATGGCAGGCTCTACCAAAATAGGCGCCTGGTGTATGGTTGGCGGACAGGCAGGTTTCTCTGGACACATCAAGATTGCTGACAAAACTTTTGTTGGCGCACAGGCTGGTGTCATTAGCAATACGAAAGGCGATGGCGAACAGCTCATCGGTGCTCCTGCCGTTAATCCCAAAATGTTTTTTAAAGCAAGAGCATTGGATGCCAAGTTGCCTGATATGTACAAGGAGATAGCCGCTCTGCGTAGAGAAATAGAAGAACTTAAGAAATCAAAATAATACCGCTATGAAACAAAAGACACTAAAAGGTAGTTTTTCGCTCTTTGGCAAGGGACTGCATACAGGTTTGAATCTGACTGTCACTTTCAATCCCGCTCCTGAGAATACCGGTTATAAGATACAGCGCATAGACCTTGAAGGAGAGCCTGTCATTGACGGTATTGCCGAAAACGTCATTGACACACAGCGAGGTACAGTACTGGGCAAAGGCGAAGCTCGTGTATCGACGGTAGAACACGGACTGGCAGCTCTCTATGCGCTGGGCATTGACAACTGCATGATTCAGGTCAACGGTCCTGAGTTCCCCATTCTTGATGGTTCTGCTATCCAGTATGTTGAGAAAATCAAGGAGGTGGGCTTCGAGGAACAGAACGCCCCCAAGGACTGGTATGTTATCCGCAAAAAAATAGAGGTGAAGGACGAGAAGACAGGCTCATGCATTACCATTTTGCCTGACGACGAGTTCTCTATCACAGCCATGTGCTCGTTTGACTCGAAGATAATCAATTCGCAATTTGCTACAGTCAACAAGGTAGAAGACTTTCCCGCAGAGATAGCACCCGCACGTACCTTTGTCTTTGTACGCGATATTGAGCCATTGTTGCAAGCAAACCTCATTAAAGGTGGTGATTTAGACAACGCCATCGTCATCTATGAACGTCAGACTACACAGGAGCGTCTGGACACTTTGGCAGATATGCTGGGTGTCGAGCACCGGGATGCAACCGAACTCGGGTATATTCAGCATAAACCCTTGGTATGGGAGAATGAATGTACACGCCATAAGTTACTTGATGTTATTGGCGACATGGCACTTATTGGCAAGCCTATCAAAGGTAGAATCATTGCAACCCGCCCAGGCCACACTATCAACAACAAGTTCGCACGCCAAATGCGTAAAGAGATTCGCAAGCACGAAATTCAGGCTCCTTTCTACGATCCCAATGAAGAGCCTGTAATGGACGTCAACCGCATCCGCGAACTGCTACCTCACCGCTACCCTATGCAGCTGGTAGACAAAGTCATCTCGCTGGGAGCAAACACCATTGTAGGCATTAAGAACATAACAGCCAACGAGCCTTTCTTCCAGGGACATTTTCCCGAAGAGCCTGTAATGCCTGGCGTATTGCAGATTGAGGCGATGGCTCAGTGCGGCGGTTTACTGGTGTTGAACACACTGGAAGATCCTTCAAGTTGGTCAACATACTTTATGAAGATTGACGATGTTAAATTCCGTCAGAAGGTAGTACCTGGTGACACACTTCTTTTCAAAGTTGACCTTTTAGCTCCTGTACGTCATGGAATTTCATCAATGAAAGGTTATATCTTCGTTGGCGACCATGTAGTAGCTGAGGCTACTTTCACTGCACAGATAGTAAAGAACAAATAACTATATAATAATATTGTACGCGCATGAACCAAATACATCCAATGGCCGTCGTTGACCCTGAGGCAAAGATTGGCGATAACAACATCATCGGACCGTTTTGTGTCATTGATAAAAATGTTGTCATTGGTGACAACAATAAGTTTTTGAACAATGTCACCATACACTATGGTGCCCGCATAGGCAACAACAACGAATTCTTTCCCGGAGCAAGTATCTCCACCAAACCACAGGATCTGAAATTCCAGGGTGAGGACACGACATGTGAGATTGGCGACAATAACAGCATTCGCGAAAATGTCACCATCAGCCGTGGTACTGCTTCAAAAGGTAAGACCGTTGTAGGTAATGGCAATCTGCTGATGGAGAATATGCATATTGGCCACGACTGCGAAATCGGTAACGGCTGTATAATCGGTAACTCCACTAAGTTTGCCGGCGAAGTTATTGTCGACGACTGTGCCGTTATCTCAGCCACGTGTTTATTCCATCAGTTTACCCGTGTCGGAGGATATATTATGTTCCAAGGTGGCACACGCACCTCACAGGATATTCCACCATATGTTATTGCTGGTAAGGAACCCGTGCGCTATGCTGGTGTAAACCTTATCGGACTGCGTCGTCGTGGATTCCCCAACGAGGTTATTGATGCCATTCACGATGCCTACCGCATCATCTACTCCAAGGGAATCTTGAAAGATGGTGTTGCCGAGGCACGTGCTAAATATCCCGATTCAAAGGAAGTTGACTATATTTGTTCGTTCATTGAGAGTTCAAAACGCGGTGTAATCCGATAAAAAGAAACTGATTTTCGCTATTGATTGTAACAATTGAAGACGCTGGTTGTGATTACGGGTCCCACAGCAGTGGGGAAAACGGCGCTGACTATGGAGTTGGCACAACACTATGGTGTACCCATTATCAATGCGGATTCACGGCAGATATATCGGGAACTGAAAATCGGCACTGCTGCTCCTACTGCTGAACAGCAACAGTTGGTGAAACATTTTTTTGTCGGGACAAAGAGCATTGATGAGTATTATAATGCATCAATGTACGAACAAGAAGTACTGGAATTGTTGGACGCAGAGCGTTCAACTTTCCATGTTTTAAGTGGAGGCTCTATGATGTATATTGATGCTGTATGCAACGGTATTGATGACATTCCTACTGTGAGAGACGACATTCGGGAGGAGATGAAAAAGCGTTATCGCGAGGAAGGGTTGGAAGCACTCTGTGAAGAACTTAGACAATTAGATCCAGAACACTATGCTATCGTTGACCGCCAAAACTATCGTCGCGTTATACATGCCCTTGAAATCTGTCATCAAACGGGAAAAACTTACACATCCTTCCGCACCCAGAAGAAGAAAAAGCGTCCTTTCCGCATCGTGAAAATCGGTCTGAATAGAGAGCGAGAGGAACTCTATCAGCGCATCAATCAGCGTGTGGACCAAATGATGCAAGACGGATTGTTGGAAGAAGTCAAAGAACTTGTTAGCAAACGAGACAAAAACGCCTTAAATACAGTGGGTTACAAAGAACTATTCGACTATCTTGATGGACGTTGGTCACTTGACGAAGCTGTTGAACGCATAAAAGGGAACACCCGCCGCTATGCCCGCAAACAGCTTACATGGTACAAGCGAGACACCGCCATGAGTTGGTTTCATCCAGACCATATAGAAGAAATACTGAACTATTTAAAACACTATGAATAAAATTCTAACTAAATGTTGGAGCGCCATTAAAGGCTTCTGGCCCTGGTACAAGAGTTTGTATGCCGGCCGCAAATGGTATACTAAGACGGGTATTGCTCTTGTCACATTCATTGTGGCCTTTCTGCTATACCTATTTATGGTAGATATTAACTTCCTTTGGCTATTTGGGCGTTCACCAAGCTTGTCATCTATCCGGAATCCCAAGACCGTACAGGCTTCGGAACTCTATAGTGCTGACGGGGTACTCATTGGCAAATATTTCAGTGAAAACCGTACGCCAGTAAACTATGAGGACATCAACCCTGTCTTCTGGCAAGCGCTGATAGATACCGAGGATGAACGTTTCTTCCATCATATCGGCATCGATTTCCAGGCTGTTTTCGCAGCACTTAAAGACTATGTCGTACACCATGATGCCCGTGGAGCATCAACTATCACTCAGCAACTGGTAAAGAACATGTTCCGTGTGCGTACTGAATATTCTACTGGTTTGCTGGGTAATGTTCCCGGCTTGAAGATGCTTATCATGAAAAGCAAGGAATGGATTACTGCTGTCAAGATTGAGCTCTTCTTCGACAAGAAACAAATTCTCACCATGTATGCCAATACGGTCGACTTCGGCTCTAACGCCTTTGGTATTAAAACGGCTGCAAAGACCTACTTTGGTACAACACCAAAAGAGCTTACAGCCGACCAGGCAGCAATCCTTGTCGGTCTTCTGAAGGCTACTACCTATTATAATCCTCGTATCAATCCGCAGAACTCCATGAATCGTCGCAATGTAGTTCTCAACAACATGTTGATTCATAAACATCTGACGCAGGAAGCATACGACACGTTGAGAGTAAAGTCCGTAAAGTTAGACTTCAGCGTAGAGAACAACTATGACGGTCAGGCTCTCTATTTCCGTGAAGCAGTAAAAAACCACCTTCAAAAATGGTGTTCCGACAACGACTACGACTTATACAAGGATGGTCTGAAAATATATACCACCATAGACACCCGCTTGCAAAAATATGCCGAAGAGGCAGCCATCAAGCAGATGAAGCAAGTGCAGAGAACCTTCAATGCCCATTGGGGGTCTACAAATCCTTGGCAGGATGAGCGTCACAGGGAAATTCCCAACTTCATTGAAGACTTGGCCAAGAAAACGTCTTATTACAAGATGTTAGCCCAGAAATACGACAACAACGAGGATAGCATCAACTACTACCTAAATCTTCCTCATAAGGTAAAACTCTTCGACTACGAGCAAGGTACCATTGAGAAAGAGATGTCTACAATGGACTCCATCCGTTATATGGAACACTTCATGCACTGCGGATTCATTGCTATGGAGCCGCAGACTGGCCACGTAAAAGCTTGGGTGGGCGACATTGACTTTAAGACATGGAAATATGACAAAGTGACTGCCATGCGTCAGCCAGGTTCTACCTTTAAACTATTTGTCTACACTGAGGCAATGAACCAAGGTATGACTCCCTGTGAGACTCGTAAGGACGAGTATTTCTCTATGCAGGTCTATGACGCAAAGGAGAAGAAAGAAGTTACGTGGGCTCCTACTAATGCTGACGGCCGTTTCACCGGTGTGGACATTACGTTAAAGCAAGCCTTTGCCATGAGTATCAACTCTGTGGCTGTACGATTAGGGCAAGAGTGCGGTATCGATCGTATCGCCAAGACCGCCCACGATATGGGTATCAAAAGTCACCTCGACCCTACCCCATCCTTAGCACTTGGTGCCAGCGATGTAACACTGGAGGAATTGGTGAATGCTTATTGCACCCCTTGTAACAATGGGGTGCATCGTGAGCCTGTCCTTGTAACACGCATACTTGATCGTGATGGCAATGTGATTTATAGTGCCCCGACTAACGATGAACAAGTAATCCCACACAAGTCTGCCTTTATGGTGCAACAACTGCTGATGGGTGGTATGAGTGGTACATCCTCTCGTCTGCGTGGCTTTGTCGGTTACGGGACAGACACTGATTTTGGCGGAAAAACGGGTACATCTAACAATCACTCTGACGCTTGGTTTATTGGTACTACGCCCAAGTTGGTCGTAGGCGCTTGGGTTGGTGGTGAGTATCGTTGCATCCATTTCCGAACTGGCGAATTAGGTCAGGGCAACCGTACTGCCCTTCCCATCTGTGGTTATTTCCTGCAGAGTGTATTGTCTGATAAGAGATTCCCTCAATATCATGCTAAGTTTGACAAGTACGAAGGTCTTTCCCTAAACGACTACAGTTGTGGCGGATATTTCAAGGCACCCTCTGACTCAGACTCTATTGCGGTAGACAGCATAGCTATTCAACAACCGATTCACGAGACATCGGAACAAGATGGTGATGCAGACAATGACATATTATATGATGAAGAATGAACGATATAGTGAGCAAAATGCATGCAAAAAGTGCTTTCATACAACTATTGTGTAACATTTATGCTCGCTTTTAAAGTTTTTTGTATCAAAATATTTTGTCATATCGCAAATTAAGCTTAATTTTACAACCCCAAAAATACTACAATCAAACAAACCTATAATTTTTTATTAATGATTTTTAAATTATGAGTAAGCAACAAAAGAACGGAAGTATCATTGCCATCGTAACGATGATGTTCCTCTATGCCATGATTTCATTCGTAACAAATCTTGGTGCCCCCATTGGTGTAATCTGGAAGAATCAGCCCGAAATCGGTGGTTCCAATGTATTGGGAATCATGGGTAACTTTATGAACTTCTTTGCCTATTTATTCATGGGCATACCAGCAGGAAAAATGTTAACGAAGGTTGGTTATAAGAAGACTGCCCTCATTGGTATTGCCGTTGGATTTATCGGTGTATTTATACAATTCCTATCTGGTTTCTCAGGAGGTATTTCAGGCTTTTGCGTCTACCTGTTTGGCGCCTTCGTTTCAGGATTCTCGGTATGTATTCTGAATACTGTTGTCAACCCCATGCTGAACCTTTTAGGTGGTGGCGGTAATCGCGGTAACCAGCTGAACATGATTGGTGGTACTCTGAATTCCCTGTCGGGTACGATGACTCCAATGCTTGTCGGTGCACTTATCGGTACTGTTACGGCAGCCACCCAGATGGCAGACGTGAACTTAGTAATGTATATTGCAATGACTGTCTTTGCTGCTGCTTTCTGCATCTTGTTTTTTATCCCCATTCAAGATCCCGAGTTGGGCAAGGTAACAGCCGACACCAAGTTCGAGCACTCACCCTGGTCATTCCGTCACTGCATGCTTGGTGTTATTGCCATCTTCGTATACGTAGGTGTTGAGGTCGGCATTCCTGGCGGACTGAACTTCTACCTGTCAGACACCTCAGCAAATGGCGCATGGGTTAATCCTGATGCTGTGCTCAATGCAGCAACCATCGGCGGCGCTGTTGCCGCTATGTACTGGCTGCTGATGCTTGT
>AUXO011005814.1_pt1 | contig 14955 bp, 13 predicted proteins | sample 768731 | NCBI WGS metagenome assembly AUXO01 (sample SAMN02715735, study PRJNA202380) | gut metagenome | biome: sheep rumen | host: Ovis aries | place: New Zealand: Palmerston North
GGCCGACTGATGTTTGATTCGCGCTCATCTTGCGATTCGCGCGTCTTGTCGGCGTATAAACCGTTAGGATTTTACGCCGCCGAGGGAAACACTTCGTGTTTTTCCGGCGGCAACCCCTTATCCAAGATGTCAAAGAACATGAAATTCACTACACTTAAACAGTTTATCAGAGAATTTGTTCTGAGTCAATTGTTTTCTGTTAAAATAGGCCAATGATATTGAACAGTTTTAACAGAATCTCTCACTATATCCAGTTTGTCTACGCCCCCAGAAATTGGCGGAGAGACTGGGATTCGAACCCAGGGAGGCTTTAACACCTCGTCGGTTTTCAAGACCGGTGCTTTAAACCACTCAGCCACCCCTCCGAAATTGGCAGAGGATACAGGATTCGAATCTGTGGGTGGAATTTAAGCCACCAATGGTTTAGCAAACCACCCGCGTCAGCCACTTGCGTAATCCTCTAGAAATTAAATATTGGCTGGGGATGTAGGTACCGCCCCTACTCCAGTTGCTCCAAAGGCAACTGCGCTTCTTTTACGCCAATCCCCATTTACCATGAAAAATCAAATTGATTCTACTAAGCAATTTTCAAAAAATGGTAGGGCGACCGGGAATCGAACCCGGAATAGAGGCTTAGAAGGCCACTGTTATGTCCATTTAACTATCACCCCACAACATGAGAAGTTGTTTGAATCACTTCTCAACCGCCAGTCTATCTCCAGAAAGTCTGACGTTGAATGACTTGTCTTCATCGCCCCATCTGAAAATGAACTCTGTTTCAACATCATCTCCGCTCAGTACAGAAAGGCGAGAATCGTTGAGCATTTTTTGGAGAACATCTTCCACATAGGCATTAACATATTCGTCGTATGTACTTTTGTTCTTGCACTTGATGACATAATCCGCGATTCTAATGCCAATATATCGAGAATCGAAACCAACCCAGTATACGGCTCCAGGCCCTTCGTCGAACCCGTGGACATTGACCCATTGGACATGGCCGCTTGGATAGATTTTGGATTCGTCGTATATGTGATTCACCCAATGTGTTTCACTTTCCGACCCAAATTTAGAATGATTCTTTGTAAAAAGACTCTTGATTCTGCTGAACAGTACATTTAGAAGTTTCATGACTAATTCCTTTCGTTGTAAAAATTATATAACATTCCCCATTAAAAACGCAAAACAAAAACCGCCATCATGGCCTGTAGCATCATAACCATAGAGGCAGATGGCGGTGGAGAAGAAGTGATTTGCACTTCAAAAAATATCGGGGTGGTGAGTCCTGCCCTCACGACCTCATGGTCCCAAACCACGCGCTCTCCTAACTGAGCTACACCCCGGTGAAATTGGTGCCTTGTTTTTACGGACTTCTCGGCTCATAGTTCCAACCAGACTCACGAATGAGGTTTGCTATCGCGTTTGGCAGACTCTTCTGGTGTCTGGCGCTACGCCGTTTAGGCTCGGTTATTCCCAAGGGCAAGTTCCCCTTGTCACCCAGTGTCGACTCGCTGGGAAATTGGCACCCTCATCCGGACCCGCCCCGGAATTACGAGATTGAAATTCTCGTGAACTGACTAGTTGTTCGATAAGGGCAAAAAATGGCGGTCTGACGGAGTGCTGCCCTCCGGTCCTCGGCGTGACAAGCCGACATTTTACTGTTAAACTATCAGACCTCGAAAGTGGTTGAAAGGGTTGGTGTATTCTCAATACTGATGTTTATGGTGAGTAGATTTTACAAACCTTAACACTACTATTGAACTTATCTATTCAAATACGCCATATTTATTTTCCCATATTTTAATTCTATCAAGTAATTTTTCTAATGAAATACTAGATTTACTATGCTTTGATGAGTTTTTGGAATGGCACATTAATTCGCAATTCGCGGGATGAGAAATTATTTTGGGGTCAACATGATTTAAAAATCCATCCAATATTGAATATTTATGGTCACGGCTAACTCCATTTAAATTATTACCATGATTTTTGGCTTTATACCATCCGTATTTTTGTATTAATGACAAATCAAATTCATGCGGAAATTGTTTAATTGAAAATCTGAAAGCACATTGTTTACGATAGTTTTTTAATTCAATTTTTGCTTTTTCAATATCTGTTTGACATGAATTTATTTTCTTAAGATAATCATCATATAATTTGTTTTGTGTGTATTTTCTAGCACACGAAGAACAACAAAACTTCTTTTTTTTATTAATTGGTACAACAAATTTTGTATGACAATTTGGACATATTCTGTATTCTGTTTTGATAGGGTTGTTTTTACTTCGCCATTGTCTCATGCCTTCTGAAATGTGTTTTTTATGCTCTTCAGTAAAACATCGTGAATGTGAGCAAGCCTTGCTACAAAAATATTTTTCTTTTGTAGGAAACACATATTCATGTTCTTGAACATAAAAAGATTTTTTGCATATTTCACAAACGACTAAAAACTTTTTTACTTCTCCAAGCTTTTCGTTTTCTTGTTGTTGGCGTGATTTTTGTACTTTTTGTTTGAAACCATCACCACTTAAAAAATATTTATTTGGATTATTAGTACACCATCTCACATGGTTTGAAAAACCTCTTCCATTAAGACAGTGAATTTCCAAATTACAATGTGGACATCTTTTTATATACATCTTTATTAAGGCACAAAATAACATCCGGCAGACACTAAATTTGCCCCTCAGCATCTACCGAATGTTAAAAAATCACGATTGTGGTTTAGGAGGAAGGGCAACAACTCCTATATGTCATTGAAGCCCCAATTATAAAAAAAATAAACGAGGCTCATATTATGTCTACCGCTCTAGCCACTGAGCTAATCGCCCGTAAAATGGTGGGCGTGAAGGGATTCGAACCCATACTTTGCGGATTTTAAGTCCGCTTTCTCTGCCGTTGGAATACACGCCCTATTCAAAAATGGTGAAGATTACAAGACTCAAACTTGCGACATTCGGCTTGCGCAAAGCCGACGCTCTACCAACTGAGCTACACCCACAAGAAAATGGCTGGACTACTTGGATTCGAACCAAGAGTGGGTTTCCCCGACGGATTCCTACCGCATTGCTTTCGCATTGTGGTCTGGGCTTTGTCTTCATCCTATATAATAGGAGGCCGGTGTAAAGTCTCTACACATAGTCTTGTGACCTTGCTCGGCATTCCCATGCTTTCGTTTAGGGTTCACCGAATTAGCCGGCATTTTCAACAAGAATTGCTCCTTGAAGTGTCCATTGAACAGTCCGCTGCGATACCATTCCGCGCATAGTCCATAAAGAAAAACGGTGTTCCTTTAACCTGCTTTACCTATTAAGCTACGATTGTATGTTTCCATGCAATCGGTCGGATTTGAACCGGCAACTGGGGATTACAAGTCCAAGAAATATTGCTGCAAGAACACCTGAAAGAAACGAGGTTCATTTTCAGTCTCCCGCTCTTCCCAATTGAGCTAGACTTCACCGTCCCCGATGAAGTTATCGGACTTGAACCGACACCAAGAGATTAGCCATTAGGGATTGCTGTTAGAACCTCTGAAAGGTAAAAGAAGATTTTGGCCGGACTCGCACCGACATCTCCGGCGGTGTTCATTCCATTGCCGCCATTTTGCGTATGGCACATCTTGAAACTACTAGCCCCCAGCGTGTTAGGCTTTTTACACCACAAAATCTCTTTGCAAAAGGATTCGCAGCCAACCTAACAGAACCACTTGTTGATTGTCTTGTGGACTTGCACTTGACTTTAGCCCATCAACCACGGGCATTGGTGCCTTACTTCTGGTTCTACTTGACTTACCTCAGACAGTTACACCCTTTTAGGCTGTCACGCCAACCTCTTGTCAAGTGAAGTTGGACGCTCCTGCCAACCAAGATTCTTCCGAGTCTCACGGATATAGATTGGCTTGTCGAACCCCTAATTCAGTGCTTTCCTGAGGTTGGGGAAATGGAAGAGGTTTTTTAGCCTTACGCGCGTCAGGCTTGCTTGGGCCAGGCGATTGTACTTTTCGTCTGACGGAACTTTTGATTCCGAAACCCCATAAACCAAAATTCTGCAAAGGGAATGTTGAATTGGTGGAGTCCCCAATCTTTGTCATGGGGCTTCGCATCTTGTATTCGACGGAGAGTTTATGGATTATGTCTCCGTACTTCGCTTGGTTTGAGCCACGCGCAAGATGGTTGATTGGTTGTTCTGCTCGTTTAACTCTGATTACAGCCAACAAGAACTATCAGATTCCATATTCAACAAAAAGGATTCGCGCCCAGCCAGAAAAGCACTTGGTGATTTGCGTTGTCGGAATGGCATGACGCTCAAGCGACTTCGCAATTTCGATTTCACCCGAACCTATCAATGGGATTTTCGGAGATTCGTCGATTCTACCCCTAGTCGTTCCCGAAGAATCTGGTTGTTCGTTGGCGTAAAACATCGACCGCGAACGCCAACTCCTTCCTACTCAGCTCAACCAACATTGATGTGATGTATTGCCTTTCGGATTTATTCCGCACCACGTTGGTGAGTACGGAAAACTGGTAGCGGGAATCGGATTCGAACCGATGATGAACAGGGTATGAACCTGCCGATTTAGACCAACTAATCTATCCCGCAGTCAAAAAAACACCTGATGCGCAAATTCATCCCAAGTCAACTGCCGCCACCCTAAAGTGTTGTCGGCTTGCGGCTTGAGTTTTTTAAGACTCATCCACGATAAGGCCGTTGACTGGGCCTTGCCCGCAAATACTATGAAAACCACGAACTGGTGGCACCATGGTTGATGCGGGGTGTTTGCGGTTTACAAGATGTGCATCTTGTAAACCGCCGAAGGCGAAGTCTGTTTCAACGGTTTTCCACTCTTTTCCAAAATGTGGTGCCTTATGCTTCGTCCCTCCTGAAACTTCCATTCTTAATTCCAATTATAAGAAAATCAATCAACGAATTCAAGATTTCTGTTTTTGACATTTTGGTTGGCATTCCTATGCCGTCCTAAAGGATTCCCTCGCGCCTGCCGGCGCTCGGCGGCATGTTCCTACCAACTACATGGTGGAAAAGAGCGAGGAACGTTTTCCTTATTCGCGAAGGTAAATTGCTGTATGTTCCTCAAAAAAATCTTCTGGAAACAGGGAACGTTTGTGTCATTTTTGCAGAATGATGTTTGTAGGTTGCTGCGTGTTCCCTTTGAACGGGGTTCTATTTTGAGTGATAACCAGTCATTCATTAATTAATTGATGAGTTGCTGTATGAACCCCTAGATTGACTTCCGCCGCATTGATGGGCTTCCGTCAGTATTTATTCTAACAGGAAACCGCTCACCCACGGCAGAAAAAGTTGAATCCGCATTTCGGCTTTGGCACTTACTTCCAAAGTGTTTTCGTTTGACTTCCTTGGCGCTCACGCCTCTGCCGGAAGCGGAAAAGAGAAAAGAATTAAGTTGTCAACGAACAAGCTGTTATTATTATAACAGAAAATTGGTGCCACCTGAGGGACTTGAACCCCCACGCCATCGCTGGCAGCAGATTTTGAGTCTGCAACGTCTGCCATTCCGTCAAGGTGGCCGCACACTTATTATACCAGGAAATTCAAAAAATCCACAATTATTTTTTGAACGGGTCTCCGCAATCTACCCATTCTTCGTTTTGGAAAATTTGCCAACCTTCACCATCGTCGTAGCGGTAGGCATGGACGACTCGGTTGTTGGAGTTTGAATCTCCCTCTCTGATGTAAGCCATAATTCCGTTTGGCCTGACAATTCCGTTGTCAATCATTTCCAGAAAAATTTTAAGACTAGTTTCGTCTGCAAAATTTGGGTAAAACGCGCCAGAATTCCCATAACTAGAAAGCGAAATCCCGTACAGCCCATCTGCGCCATATGCGCAGTCTTCATTGAGGTGTGGCGCATATCCGAGTTTGCGCACATATTCATGGTCGTCTCCAAGTGCGCATTTGTAATAAATGGTATGCCCATGGTCAAGGGCGACGTTGAAAGGATATGGAAGATTGTTGCCCATGTTTTGAAAACCTCAGCCTTCTGGTACGGAATTGAGGAAATCGGATATGTTCCGCTTGAGTTTTCGGATTTCGACCCCCATTGGACTTCCAGCCAGATTGGAATGCGCCATTAGGCTGTTGATTAGATATTGGGAATTCGTCAGCAGTTCATTGGCTTTTTCGCGTTGTTGGATTTCCTTCACCAATGCTTTTTCCAACCGCTCGGCAAAGTGGTTTAAAAGAGCCGAGTCGGTTGTGTGGCGAGGAATGGGACCATGCCGCATCTGGGCCAGAACAGAAACATAGGTTTCGGCGGCTTTTGTCTCCTCAGACAAAATGTTTTCTACAAAGTTGTCATTCATGATGATTTCCATTATGGAAGATAGTGGCCATTTCCAAAGGTGAGTTCAACATAGTTTGGTTCATTATCAGCCCAATATCCAACATTCATTTTGTCAGATGAAGTTGGATAAATAGAGCCGTTATCGTAAATTTCGGTTATTTGGATGGAAAGTTCCGCATTTGACGGATACTTTTTGAGGAGTGCAATAAACTCTCCAACCGTTTTTGGAATATCGAAGTTTTCGCCCATTGGTTAATCCTCTTATTTATAAGGACTGGTGATTAAAGCTTGTAAAACCAATCCAGCCTTTCCTGTTCGTTCGCGTCGAGTTGGTGGATTTCCCCTTTGCGAATTTTATCGTAAAGCGGATTGAACAACTTCGCACGGAGCATGTTGATGGTGTTGAGCAAATGCGAGTCAGTCATGTCCTTGACGAAAATTGTTTCGCCATTTTTCATTGTCCACTTGTATTCGGCAAACTCTCCGTTACGCCTGCGCCATTCCTCTTCAAGATGTTTGAGTGCGCTTTCAGGGCGCTTAACCGTCAGAACAATCGGTTGGACTTTTGAACTTGGATTACGGCCCCGCTTAACTGCGTCAGACCAATAGGCGCGTTCTTTTTGAAGCCTGAGAATGTCTTCCGGCGCGAGAGTTTTCTTCTGGATGTTTTCCATGATGGTTTATTTTAACAGGAAAACAAAAAACACCATTGCGGCTTTTACGCCTCCGCCATTTTGAATCCCTGGTGGTTGACCGGTTCGCAAGCAGGGAGGCAAACGGAATCGCCGCTGGTGTGGTACGGCGCGGAGTTTTCTGCTTCATCCGCAACGGTTATGCGCATTTGCCACTTTGGATTCCACATGTAATGGGCATTCTATTTGAATTTCTGAAGTCAACGGCCCCATTCGTCGGCAACGCAGTAAATTATGAGAATGATTATTATCCACCAAATCATGATTTGAGTCCATTAGCAACCGCACGAATGTCAACCCCTTTTAGTTCAAACAATCGGCATTTGCCTAGGGGGCGGAACTGGGTCTGCGTCTGGATTTATGTTGTCAAGTTCTACAACCGCAAGGGTGGCGTAGTTGGCGAGGTCGAGCAACGTGTCGCGCATTGATTCGCCGTTGACCAACGCCTCTTTCTTGGAAAGGGTGATGGCTCGGTTGAGCTTGTCGCTCATCCGCACGAGGAAACTGGTGATTCCAAACTGCTCGAAAGTCTTATGAACGGAATCCCCGTAGTCGTGGTTTTTCCGCTCGTAGGTGGTCAAAAGTTCTTCCTGGACTTCCTTGAATGTTGACATTTGGTGAATCTCCTAGGAGTTATTTTCAGAGTCTGATTCCTTGATTCCGAAATCTTTCTTGAATTTGGCAAGCCACTCCTTGCGGTGCTTTGCGGCCTCCTTGCCCACGCGATTACGTTCAGACTTGTAAAGCACCCACTTCATGTGGCAGTTCATTGGCTTTGCATGATAGCGGTCTGCGATGCCGATGATGTCGTTGGCGAGAAACTTCACGAGTTCGTCCTTGCGGCCTTCATATTTGTCCAGAAGGTTTGACAAGTATTCGCGCAGAACAGCCTTGTCGTCCTTCAACTGACGTGCCTCCTCCCTGCGGCGTTCGGCAAGTTCCTTCTGAATTTGTTTTTGAGCCTCATGCCGCTTTTTCTCGCGTTCTTCAAGCTCTTCCTTGGTGTACTTGAGCGGGGTGGCCGCATCCGCCTCGGTCGGGGCTTTCCCGCCTCTTACATCCTCGACGTTGCTCCACGCATAGCAGCAGTAGTCTCCGCCCCATACATCGGCCATGATTCCGCCCCATCCGCGCATTGAGGTGAGGAAAACGGTTCCGTCGCTAAGCACGGGGCATCCATATTCGCCATACTGGTGGTAGTTTCCTCCGAACTTGAACTTGCGTTTCTTGAGTTCGTTCATCACGATTAGTTCAACTGATTCAACGGATTCTTCTTTACCGTGGACTTCGTACCACTCCTTGTATTCCGGTGAATACTTTGTCCAACCGATAACTCTGAGTTTTTCATTCTTCGCCATGATTAGTCCTCCTTTTCTTCAGTTTCCTTTAAAACTTCTGCAACTTTTTCCTGTTGTTCCTTCAAATAGTTCCGGAACATTTCGTTCAGGTATTTTATCGCCATTTGAGCGAATTTGGTATAGGTTTCAACTGACGGAATTACCTCTTCGTCATCGACATAGACCGTAAGCGCATGGAATGTTGTGTCTTTGTATCCAAGTCTTTTTGCCAAATCGCTGTTTGAAAACCGATTTATTTTGATTTTAATACGGTCTGTTGGTCTGAATGAAATATCAAAGGTCCATCGTTTGTCAATTGGCAAATATCCATATTCCTTGACTTCTGAAACTTCAAACCCCTGAAGATGCTTTTTCAAGTCAACACCGTAGTTTTCAAGGTCTGAAATTTGCTTGTAAACTACTTCACCGCAATAAAGCATATCCTCAACAAACTTGTCGGCGGCGCGAGAGGCTTTTTTCGCCTCAAAATAGTTTTTGATGGTTTGGATGAAGAACATTTTGACCCCTGCGTGGTTTGAATAATGATTAGTTTAGCATTACCTACTACCAAAAGTCAAGTTCGTCCTTTAGAGTGGAGTTTTCCGTTTCCAGCTTTTCAATTCGATCGTTGGCGTTTTCAAGTTCGTCCCGAAGTTCGTCTCGCTCGTCTTCAAGTTCGTCTAATTTGCTTTCGAGTTCAGCGACTTCTCCAACTAGGACAACATTGCCTTGTTTAAGCACTTGCCGAAGTTTGCCGGCCTGCTCCAAAATCCATTTCTGCTCACGGTTGAGATTGTGTTTCTCCGCAAATCCACGGCTTCCTTCGCCAAAGTGGTAATAGATGTTTTCAAGAAGTTTGCCAACTTCGTCTGAGACTTCTTCGCTCGTCATGGTGGTTTGTCCTTTTTGTCAACCCTAAAATCTACTTTATTCTAACAGGAAAAATAAATAACTGGGGTAGGTAAAAGGGAGGATTTCCATGTTTAAGAAAATTTTTGTTTCCGCATTTCTTTGCGTTGCCTTAAATGCCGTTTCTTATGGCGCGATGTTTTCAGCGCAGTGGGAAAACGATTTCCCATTCGATTCCGACGATGATTACACCAATGGTCTTCGTTTAGAATACAATTGGAGTCGATACGGCATTTTCATTGACCAGTTGATGTATTCGCCAGACAGCATACGGAGAAACTACTATGAACCAGGCACACATCCGTTCTGCGGATATCTGGCTGTTGGCGGCGATGTGACCTATGATTTGAAGATTGGGAAAAGGGTCTATTGGCTTAATTATGGAGAATTGTCAACCGGGTTGATTGGCCCGAGTTCAGGCGCGGAAGAGGTTCAAAGGGGCATACATAAAATGGTGGGTGCGCACGACCCGCAGGGATGGGAATACCAGTTGCACGATGAATGGGAGATTCAGTCGGTGGTTTGGACTGGCATTGGCTGGATAATGCTGGGGCATGAAGACGGATGGAACATGCGAGGCGATGTTGAACTCGGCGGCATGATGGGAACTGTGCAGATTGCCGGTGGTGTCAACGCAGATGTGAAGTTCGGCAAGGGGTGCGACTTCGACAGACGGCATGGGGAGATTCAGGTTCGCGGAGACAAAAAGCCACTTTACATATATGGCCTTTGCGGTTTTGAGGGAAGATGGTGGGGATGGAACGTCTTTCTGGACGGAAACAGAGACGGAGATTCGGTCGGCGTGGACAAGGAGATTTGGACTTGCGCCCTCAAAACAGGATGCGGAATTGAATATTCGGGGTTTGTTTTGGACTGGTATCTTCTTTTCGGCACAAAGGAGTACGAAACCCAGAAGCACAATCCAAACTACATGGTTCTGAGAGCTGGGTACGAATTCTAACCTCATTCTTCAAAAAACTGATATTCAGCCCCTCTTTAGTGGAATCACCAAAGAGGGGCTTTGACTTATATGCTTCTAGATTATAAAAACATATTTGAGGGTATAGCGCATACAATTATGCGCGTAGAGGCGGTTGATGGGGAGACATTTACCATAACCGCCAACGTCACTCTGCGCGGACGGACGGTTGACTTGTCCGAATACACTATGTCCGCCATGTACCAGACGGCGGCTGAAGTCGGCGTAAGTACTGTTTACTATCCCCTTGAAGTGGACGTAGTTGACAAAAACGCCGTCATAACATGGACGGCGGCGAACAGAATCACGGATGCGGACAACTACAGGGTGTGGCTTAGGGCTGAAAAAGACGGTGCAGTCAGCTATCCCGCCATCTGGGACATGCACATCGGGGCTTCGCCAGGCGAATCTCCAGACATAATTCCGCCTCCACCGCCGGGAATGACTGGCTCGATGGTGGTGTTTTCACCTGCCCTTGCCACGCCATTCGACGAAAACACCGAATATGCGCCCGGAGCCGTGGTCAGCAGGCTCGGCAAGGTCTGGGTGGCCGTCAAAGCGCATGTTGGCGAATGGGATATTGAGGACTTTGAGGAAACCACGGTTTTCGACTTAATAGCGAAAAAGTTAGACCAAACCGATTTTGAGACATATTCATCCTCCGTTGCGGACACTTTTGCAGAAATTTCAAGCTCAATTGCGGACAATGCGGACGCGATTAATGAACTCGCCTCAGGTGTTTCATCAGGTTTTGCTGAGGTTGAAGATGAAATTGGCAACCTTTCATCCTCCATGGACGAGGGATTCGCGGAGATTTCAAGTTCCCTAAATGAAAAGTTGGACAAATCTGAGTTTGAGGCATATTCATCATCTATTGATGAAGTGTTTGAGGAAGTGGCCGGGGCAATAAACGAAAAGGCCGCAAAAACCTATGTGGACGGACTTTCATCATCGGTTGATGAACGGTTTGAATCCGTTTCAAGTTCCCTGAATGAAAAACTAGACAAATCCGAATTCGGGACATATTCATCATCTATTGGAGAAACATTTGGCGGATTTTCAAGTTCATTGAACGAAAAGGCCGCAAAAACCTATGTGGATGGGATTTCCTCAAGCCTCGCGGATTCAATCGGCGGCGTTTCAAGCTGGGCTGCGGATGAACTCGGCAGAAAAACCGATGCAAGCGACTTTGAGGGATTTTCATCCACAACCGCCGCAAAAGTTGCGGAATTGAGCAGCCAGATAGACGAAAAAGTTGCAAAAACGGATTTTGAAGCCTACCAATCATCCGTTTCAGGCATTTTTGAAGATATTGGCGAGGAACTTGATAAAAAGACCGATAAATCTACGGTAGATGGGCTTTCATCTTCGGTTTGGGAAGAATTGAACGGATTTTCAAGTTCGCTAAACGACAAAGTTGGGAAATCCTATGTGGATGGCGTTTCGTCTTCTATCCAGATTGAAATAAACGGACTTTCAAGTTCATTGAACGAAAAGGTTGGAAATTCCGCTTTCGAGGATTACCAGTCTGAAGTTTCAGATAGTTTTGATGAACTTTCAAGTTCGCTTAATGACAAACTTAGCCAATCCGTTTTCAATGCCTACGAATCGTCCGCATCCGCATCGTTCGCGGAACTCTCAAGCGCGATAGATGACAAGGCTGATTCAAGCACTGTTTCAGCTTTGTCAACATTTGTGGCCGGACTTTCAAGTTCTGTAAATGAAAAGGCGGACGCAAGCGCGGTTGATGGACTTTCAAGTTGGGCTTCCGCGACTTTTGAAGGCATTGGCGTTGGAATAAACAATTTGTCAAGCTGGGTGCAGGACGAGTTTACGGACACCGCAAATGCGCTGAATGGCCTTTCATCGGCAATGAGCGGAAAAGCCGACAAGGTTTCAGGTGCAACTGCAAACCACATTGCCGCCCTAAGCGCGGACGGCAACCTCATAGATGGAGGGGCAACCGTACAGGACTTGAAGAACTATACGGACACCGCAGTCGCCACAAACACCGCCAACTTCCTCGGCACATATGACTATGTGGATGATTTGGGGTTTGAGCGTCCATCGGCGGAAGCGGATGTAGACAATACGGCGATTGAAACCGCATTGCCGAACGTGGTTGCGCAGCCCACGAACAACGACTATGTGTTCGTCACGGTCAACTACACCACCTCACCGGCGGTAGATGAGTTCAGACGATTCAAGTTCAACTCGGAACAAAACAAGTGGAAGTACGAATACACCCTCAACAACTCATCCTTCACCAATGAGCAATGGGCGGCTATCAACAGCGGCATAACGAGCGGCAAGATTGAAACCTATGAGGCATACGCAGGTCAGATAGCGCAAAAGGCCGCAAGTTCGGACGTGGCTGCAATGTCCTCTTCGTTCGCGGAAGAGATTTCGGGGTTGAATACGGCGGTCGGACAAAGGGTTTTGAAAACCGATTTCAATTCGTATTCATCAACTGTTGCGGAAGAGATTTCAAGTCTGAATACGGCGGTTGGTCAGAAGGTTTCACAAACTGAGTTCAATGCGTATTCATCATCGGTTGCAGAAGAGATTTCAAGTTTGAATGCGGCAGTTGGACAAAGGGTTTCACAAACTGATTTCAATGCCTATTCATCATCCACGGCAGGTGAGATTTCTGGACTAAACACTGCGGTTGGTCAGAAAGTTTCACAAACCGATTTCAATGCGTATTCATCATCTGTTGCGGAAGAGATTTCTGGGCTGAATACGGCAGTTGGACAGAAAGTTTCTAAAACCGATTTCAATGCGTATTCATCATCGGTCGCGGAAGAGATTTCAAGTCTGAATACGGCAGTTGGTCAGAAGGTTTCTAAAACAGATTTCAATGCGTATTCATCTTCAGTATCGCAGACCCTTAGTGGAATTGGGACTTCAATCACCAATTTGTCTAGCGCGATTGGAGACAAACTCGACGAATCTGAGTTTAATGAATATTCATCCACTGTGGCGGCTCAGTTTATAGTCCTTTCCAGTTCGGTCAATGACAAGGCCAGCCAAACCTATGTCGAAGGGCTATCCTCTTCGATGTATGAAAGCATTGGTAAAAAACTAGATTCTTCGGATTTCGCGGATTATGAATCCTCAATGTCGGGTTCTCTTGCGGAATTATCAAGCGCAATTGGAACAAAGGCGGCTTCAAGCACGGTTGCGGAACTTGCAAGTTCAATGTCCGACAAGGCGAATACAAGCGATTTGAACAACCTCTCTTCTTCCGTTTACGAGGACTTGGACGGATTTTCAAGTTCGCTTACCGCAATAGCGGACTCGCGCACCGCAGTTTTCATCCGCGTCTACGAGGATTAGGAGGCCGTCATGGTCACAGACGCCAGACATAGACTCGCAACCGTCAGAAAACTCCCATATGATGCGGAGATTGAGTATCTGGAGAGTACGGGGACGCAGTATGCGCTTTACCCAGATTCGGTGACATTAGGGAATATATATGATTTTGAAACTAGAGTAGCTTGTTTCAATCCTACAACATCTCCCTATTCCGGATTCGGAGCAACGGGTAGATATACGAGGCAAGCTTTTCTTGCTTTCAATGTCTCATCTGGAGCATATTTAGGATTTGCATATACCCCAACCAATGATTTTGGAAAACATTTAGTAGATGATGCGACCACCCCTCATACTTATAAAGCATCATTTGAAAACGGAATTATAAATTATTATGCTGATGGAATGTTAAAACATACTGTTGCCAATGGTTCGGGATTTGTAATTACTAGTTTCGGATTATTCAAAATGCGAGACATTGAAAGTAATATATATTGGGTAAATAATGCTCTAGTGGGAAGAATTTATTATTGTAAACTTCAAAATGAAGATAAAATGGCATTCGACCTCATCCCGGTCCGCTTCACGAATGAACTTGGCCAGAGCGAGGGCGCGATGTACGACAAGGTTTCAGGGGGGCTTTTCAGAAACCAGGGAAGCGGAGAGTTCGTGATGGGGCCTGATGTGATTCCCTACGATGCAGAAGTCGAATATTTGGAATCAACTGGAACACAATATATTGATTTAGGTATAAATTCTGCATCTGGTTATACATTTGATATGAAACTTCGGCTTTCTCCTGGCACCGCATCAGGAGAACATTATATTGTCGGTGGCAGTGACTCTCCAAACAGATTATATTTTGGTGTTTGGGGCAATACTTGGATGATTGGATATGGTTCATATTATCGTGTTGGTTCAGTTACAGATGAAACAGATTATACAATAAAACTTATTCGTAATGTTGGCACACAACGTCTTGTTGTAAATGGTGTTACGGAATTTAATGCTGACTCAACTTCAAACATCAATTCATCTTCACCGTGGAGATTGTTTACACGGAATGTCACATCTCAGAACTGGAACATAAGCGCGAAACTTTATTATGCAACTGTTACACAAGAAGGAGTTGGGGTTGTCCGCGATTTCATCCCCGTCCGCATTGGCACAACTGGCTATATGTACGACAGGGCAAACCCAAAGGGAGGGCCTTTGGGAAACGGCCTTTACCCAAATTCTGGTTCTGGAGATTTCATTCTCGGCAAGGACGTGGCATATCCGAAGAGAAAGTTTGAAATAACATATAGAAATCCGCAGATTTACATTGCGCCGCCAACCGCTAGGGATTACATTTCAGACGGATTGATTGCAATGTGGGATGGAATCGAGAACGCAGGGGGG